>Ga0123341_1006788_pt1 | contig 10373 bp, 11 predicted proteins | sample Turbeapinknodule_FD_89959 | JGI IMG/M metagenome (GOLD analysis project Ga0123341, IMG submission 89959) | Root nodule microbial communities of legume samples collected from Mexico - Turtle bean Mexico pink nodule | ecosystem: Host-associated > Plants > Roots > Nodule | place: Mexico: Nepantla...
ACTTTTGAAACATATACTTCAGAAAAATTTTAATAGAATGAATAAAATATTTTTCAGAAATTGTAACAAATTTGAAAACTCATTTTCATCGTTACAATCTAAGGGTAGGGTGGTGCATAAAGAAAATATTGGAGTGGAAAAATCAATGTATATGAACTAGCCTAAAACCTTTACCCTTGGAGATTAGCCCAATTGAATTAATGGTTATTAATCGGGAGGCAAGTTCTTCCTGCACCGTATCAATTTTAACATGCACTCTATTATTTTTTGAAAATTTTAAAATTATCCTTATTTTAGATTTGAAAATATGGAATTTAATAAATATAATTCAAAGTAAAAAAATAAATTATGAAAAAAAAAATCCATAACACAAAATTGAAAATGCATTCTAGGTAAGAATTTTCAGAATTTAAAAATGTGTTATGGAAATCCAAATCCAAAATATTTCCAGAAAAAAAGGGTTTCAGAAGTAATTTTTTTCTCACACCTTTTTATTTAAAGTTATTTTCGTCAGGTCATAAGAATATTTTGTTATTTTCAATAACATATTGGTGCAAATTGAAATTGATATGTTGCAAGGAGAAGGATACCATTTAATTGATCCATGATCCCTCAACTTTTGAAACATTTTACGTGTTAGAAGACAAATTCTTCCTACACCCAACTTTTTTTAACATAAGCACTATACACTTTTAAATTTCCAAAAATACCTTTTCTTCCAGAAATAAAAATCTGGAATTAAAAAAATATATTCTGAAAAATCAAATCTAAAATAGATTATTGTGTTTTAGAAATGAAATTTCATAACACAATTCGAAAATCAAAATCTTATTATGATAAAGTAATTCCAGAGTTAAAAAACTACGCATTGGAAAAAAATTCCATAAAATAAAATTTAAAAATGTATTCCAGAAAAAGACTTCTGAAATTTAAAAATGTATTTTAGAAGAAGACTTATGAAATCTATAAAAGTGTTATGAAAATCCAAATAAAAATATTCTAAAAAAAAATTCTGAAATGTAGTTTTATATCCACCTCCTTTTCTTTAAGAGTATTTTCATTATTTCATATTAAAAAAATCAGATCGCTGTGTGTGTTCTGTCGGTCGGGGTACCTGCGATTGCACTCCGACGCTCAAGTCAGTGTTAGTATTTGGTTTGTTCTCTTAGGATATGGAAAACATACCTTTCTCCCTCTTGGAATTCTCTTTATAGGTTGACATGAGCCTCCCTTTGTGTGGGCTAAGTGATCCGTTCACCAAAACGTGTGTGGTGATAGGTAATCAGTTTGCTAAAACGTGTGTAATGGTCACCAGAACGTGTGTAGTGGCTTTCTGGTATCACGGGGGTGTATCTTGAAGTGTGTCTTTGACTCATTCAACGCCATTTACAACTACTTCTTTATTACGTATTTGTTATATTTTAAATATCATTTGACTTGGTCGTCCGGTGTCTGACCAGTACACTTGCCCCCTAAGCTCGAGGAGATTTATCTCCGAAGAGTTGTATAGGATGGTTGGGGATTCCAAGATAGTGTGCGATAGCTGGCAATTTCGAATGCATGGCAGAGATGTGACGTTTAGCAGAGCCGCCATTTCATGATGCACTATTTCACCAGATGTCCTCAACGGTGGAGATTTCATGTCGTTCGTATGCCGAGTGGGCTTGACCGTTAGATTACATTAGATCCAACGGTGTTGGACAAATGGTAGGGAATTCTCTCTCCTACTATGTTGGCTATAAATAGCGCTTCATTGGTGGGTAAAAAGGTTTACATACTTTTTCTGCCTTTTGAGTTTTGTGCCATTTGCTCTGAGTGCCGAGTTCATTGCTTGAATTGTCAGGTTGAGGTTAGTAATGTCTTCTTCTGTAGATTCCTCTGGTAATGTTGTAGATAACGAGTCATCCTCAACTCACACTGCATCTGGTAGTGCGAGTCGGTTGTCGGACGACCCAAGTTACGATTGGGTTGACCCCGTTGTTTTGAAAATTCCCACTAGGTTAACGGATTCTGATAAATTAGATGTGTTGTTGCCTGAAAATTCATTTCTAGCTCTCCATTGTCCGTCTGGAGCCATAATGGCTGATATATGCGGTGTGACCGACCGTGTATGTCACGACTGGGAGAATGCTCCAGTCGACTTTTTCTTTGTGTATAGTACCTTATTTGTTGACTTGCATGTAAACCTTCCTTTTGATGATTTTACCATGGGGGTCCTTGAGACCCTCAATGTAGCACCGACACAACTACATCCCAACTCGTGGGCAGCCCTTCAGGTTTTCCGAGTATTGTGTCGCTTGTTTAAATTAGAGCCTACCCCCAAAGCCTTTTTTTATATTATTACAATACACGTCCAAGCACTCCTGTGAGTTGGTTATCTTTGTCTAACCGACCGGGGAACATTTGATTTGCTGCTTTTACAACTTCGTATAAAAATTTCAAAGAGAGATACTTTAAAAATTTTGTGGAGCCGAATGACCAAAACTATTTTTATAGCACCAATGGGACCACCAAATTTCCCTTTCATTGGACAGAAAAACTAACGCAACTTGATAACCGGTTGTGGTCGGCTCTTTCACCTTTTGATAAAGAAATTTTAGTCGTTATCGACTAGCTGCCTTATAAGTTGCCAACCCGAACTGATAGCTTTGTATGGGTCGACCAATAAGTGGGAGGATTTTAATGGTATGTGGATTTTTTACATCCGACTGTGCTACTCGTTATGTTAATGTGGTTTAATTGTGTTCGTACCTTGCAGATATTGTCATAAAGATGGACCCCGCCCTTAGTAGCTTCATGAACAATCTGAAACGGCAAGCTGTCGAACGAAAACTCAGCAATCTCGCCGGGATTGAGAAAGAGAAAGCTGATATGGAAGAAATAGCACCGCCCGTGGCAGTGGCCGCCCTAACTGTTAACTGGAAGAGAGGACGTCCACCCAAGGCTCAAGCTGGCTCTGAAGTAGGTCCATTGTCCGACAGGCCGCTCACTATGTTGGGTTCTTCAATGAGAATGGCCTCCGCCATGTAATTCGAGCTTCGTCCCGAAGATGAAGGTGTGTTGGCGGCCATCCCTACCAAGGACTTAATAGAAGAACTGGTAGAGTTGCAAAGTCGGGCGACCGTCGTGGGTAGAGCTATTGGTGATGAGCTAAGTAGGACCCAAACGGTGGTGGTCCTGAAGTTGAAAGCCGAATTGGAGGAGTCGACCCTCTCTTTAAAGAACGCCATAGAGACTTTGGAAACTTGCAGAGAAGAGATGCAAAAAAAGGACCGGCTGGCCAAAGAGGAACAAGAAACATTGAAGGCAACACTCACCAAGGTAATGGCCGAACGGGATCTGCTGGTGAAAGAAAAAGCTGATGCCGAAGCTAAAGGAGAATCTCTGGCTGCCGAGGTGGAGAAATGCCAAGAGTTTATGTTGCAAAACTTTTACCAAGGTGTTCGACAAACCTCCTTTTTTCATGGCGTACCGAGTGAAGATTGGTGGTATGACTTGGAGAAAGATGTGGTTAACGGTCAGCTGGTGCCACTTGGAGGTGGTGCCGACCACGTGATGGAAGACCAACAGACCGAAGCCAATCAACCAGATCATTCGGTCGAGATTATTTAAATGAGGAAAATACCTGGACCCGGGTTGTGGGCTTTAAACAATGTGTTGCATCTTTATGCTTTACTTTCAACTATCTCGAACAATTGTGCTTGACGACTTTGCCTTTTTATATATGTGTTTTTGTTAAGTAATTCATACAAACTTTATCATTAATATCCGACCGAACGAATATTATAACCATAAATGTGATAAGTGTTATTAAGTTTTGATATGTTCCTGACTGAACAACTGATAGACAGTAATTAATGTCCTGATGAAATTCTAGACCAAGAACTTGGCAAATAAACTTAAGTTATAAAGTGCTGGCCGGACGCTCGGTGAATAATAATTAAGCTATTAATGGATTTCAGACCAAGAATTTTGGTAAATAGCTTTTACATTACAAGGTGCTGGCTGAACGCTTCGGTGAGTAAAAATTAAATTATTAGTAAGTTTTAGACCAAGAGTTTGGTGAATAACAGTTAAGTTATTAAGTGCTGGTCAAACGCTTCAGTAAATAACAATTATGTTGTTAATAAGTTTTAGACCAGGAGTTTGGTGAATAACAAATAAGTTATTAAGTGCTGGCCTAATGATTCAGTAAATAACAATTAAATTATTAGTAAGTTTCAGACCAAGAGTTTGGTGAATAACAGCTAAGTTATTAAGTGCTGGCCGAACGCTTCGGTAAATAACAATTACGTTGTTAATAAGTTTCAGACTAAGAGTTTGGTGAATAACAACTAAGTTATTAAGTGTTGGCCGAATGATTCGGTAAATAACATTACGTTATTAATAAGTTTCAGACCAAGAGTTTGGTGAATAACAACTAAGTTATTAAGTGTTGGTCGAATGATTCAGTAAATAACAATTACGTTATTAATAAATTTCAGACCAAGGGTTTGGTGAATAACAACTAAGTTATGAAGCGCTGGCCGAACGATTCGGTAATTTATACTGATGAATTTTTAAAGTGCCTCGTTAAAATCTTCTCGGTCGAAAACCCTCCTTAGGGATAAAACAACCGAGCGAGGAAAGAGTGCACAAATTTTATTTATCAGCTGTAATAAAATTTGAGATGTGTGGCATTCCACGTTCTCGGTACAGTTTTCCCTGACAAATATTCTAAACGATACGCTCCTCCGACCGTTGTGTCGGTAATACGAAATGGTCTTTCCCAGTTACTTGAAAACTTTCCGCTATCCTTTCGGGCATCGCTACGCATGCGCCAGACTAAATCTCCTTTGTGGAAGATGCGTGGCTTTACCTTTGAGTTATATCTTCTTGCCCCCCGTATCTGACATGCTTCCTCCCGTATTCTGCATTTGTCCCTTAGCTTATTGATAAGGTCGAGGCCGACTAGTAGAATTTCTTTATTTAAGTCTAAATCCAGCATTTGCCACCGCAGTGAGGGTTCGCCTATTTCAACAGGAATCATGGCTTCAGTGACGTACGTCAGACTATAGGGTGTTTCTTGAGTCGTGGACTGCGGGGTGCATCGGTAGGCCCATAGGACTTCAAGAAGCTCTTCAATCCAATTTCCTTTGGCTGGACCAAGTCTCTTTTTGAGCTTGTTGAGGATGGCCTTATTGGCAGGCTCTGCCTAGCTGTTGGTTTGCGGAAGTTCGACTGAACTTGCAATGTGCTTAATATTGAGTTTCTCGTAGAATTCCGCTAATCCTTGTTCGGTAAATTGCTGACCGTTATCAGTGATAATAATCTAAGGTAGGCCGAATTGACACACAATATTCTTCCACACGAAATTTTTGGACATTTTGTGCGGTTATCGCTCTCAAAGGTTCAAATTCAATCCATTTAGTGAAAGAATCGATGCCGACTAGCAGAAATTTACATTGCCCTTTGCCGAGCGCAAATGGTCCAATTATATCCATTCCCCACTTCACGAACGACCATGGAGACAAGATGTAATGCAAATTCTCAGGATTTTGGTGTGACAAGGTGCCATACTCTTGGCATTTTATGCATTTCCGAACAAACTCGGTGCAATCTCCATGTACGGTCGACCAATAATATTCGGTCCGTAATACTTTGGCAGCCATGGTTTGTGCTCCATAATGAGTTTCGCATACTCCTTCATGTAATTCCTTCATGACGTAGGTGACCTGTTTTGGAGTGAGGCATTTTAAGAGTGGGCGAGTGTACCCTCGCCTGTAAAGGTCTTGGTCAATGAGTACGAACCGGGCAACATGTTTCTTCATTGCTTTCTATAAGTGTGGGTCACATATTCTGTCAGTCAAATATTGTTTGATGGGGGGTCATCCAATTGGGTTAGGCGCCAGTCGTCATGCACTCCTCTTTACCAACAATGGGTTTAGTCAAAGTTACATGTACGACCGATCGGTGAACTCCTTTTTGTTTGGTGGTTGCCAATCGAGAAAGCGCGTTCGCACGAGTGTTATTTTCTCGTCGGACGTGTTGGAATGATACCTCTTCAAACTTGGTTAACAGATTCCGTACAAAGTGAAAGTACTGCTGAAGTAATGTTTCTCGAACTTTGTATTCCTCTGTGAGCTGCCCGACACTACCCGTGAATCACATTTGCAAGTTAACTTAGTTACTTCTAACTCAGTAGCCAGATAACGACCGGCTATGATAGCCTCATACTCGGTTTGATTATTTGAGGTCTTAAACTCAAATTTTAAAGCTTGTTCCACGAAAATCTCACCCGGTCCTTCCAATACCACTCCTGCTCCGCACGACCGGCTGTTTGAAGAACCGTTAACGTATAGTATCCACCGAGAATGTTCTTCTTCAACTGGTTGTGGAGCAAGGTCAGCTGCGACAAGGGCTTGGGATTTGATTGCACTCCTGGGTTGGTACTGGATATGAAATTCTGATAATTCAATGTCCCATCCTATCATTCGTCCTGCCAAATATGGTTTCGTGAGAATCTTCATAATAGGATAGTTAGTCTTAACTATGACCTGGTGATTCTGAAAATACATCCGCATCCGTCGTGCGGTTATAATTAAGGCCAACACAACCTTTTTGATCGTTTGATATCTCACTTCTGCGCCGTGGAGTACTCGGCTGACAAAGTACACTGGCCTTTCTTCTGCTTCTATCTCTTGCACTAGGACCGAACTCACTGCTTCGTTTGAAACAGCGAGATAAACAATGATTGGTTCTCTTGCGTTCAACTTTTGGATAACAGGCGGGGATGGTAGAAATGCTTACAACTGGAGAAAAATATGTTCACACTCAGCGGTCCACTCAAACCCGGACGCCTTTTTTAACAACTGGATGATTGGTCTCGTTCGTTCCGCAAGTTTCTGCACGAATTGAGACAAGGAGGTGAGCCATCCGACTAACCTTTGGATTTCTTTAATACTGTTGGGACTCCGCGTCTATGTGATGGCTTTGCATTTCTCAGGGTTTGCTTCTATGCCCAGATGGGTGAGCATAAAACCTAAGAACTTTCCTCCTTCTACACCGAACGCGCACTTGTCGGGATTTAGGCGCATGTGATACTTGCATAAAGCTTGAAAAACTTCTTTCAGATTTAAGACATGTTGCTCGCATGAGTTAGATTTGACAATAATGTCGTCAACATATACTTCGACGTTCCTTCCAATCATGTCGTGGAAGACAGTCCATCAAACGCTGATAAGTAGCTCTGGCGTTTTTGAGGCCGAACGACATAACTTCATAATAGAAGTTGTTGAAGCCCGTCATAAATGTTGTTTTCTCTCTATCCTGTGGGTGCATCTGGATTTGATTGTATCTCGAGTATGCATCAAGAAAACTGAGAATCTAATGTCCAACTGCTCCGTCGACCAGCCGATCGATAGTCGGCAAGGGATAAGAGTCCTTTGGGCATGCCTTGTTGAGGTCTGTGTAGTCTACGCATATTCGCCACTTACCGTTAGACTTATTAACCATTACCACATTAGCTAACCACGTGATATAGTGGGCTTTCAGGATGAAATCGGCTTGTACTAATTTATCAGTCTTTCTCGGGCGGCCTTACGCCTCTCCTCGCCTAGTTTCCTTTTCTTCTGGGCTATCGGTCTAGCCTCTTTATATACAGACAGACTATGAGTAATAACATTATGGTTAACCCCGAGAATGTCCGCGGCGGTCCAGGCAAAAAGATCTGCATTCTTGACCAATGTCGTACTTATCACTTCTCGGTCGTCCAACTTTAGGGATGTTCCTATATACGTCTTACGGTCGCTGTGGAGGAATATAGGTTGAAGGTCTTCTCCAACCTCCATCCGAGGGTCCTCCAGCTGTGGATCTAGGTCTACAAGGAAAACTAAGTGCCTTCTGAAGTTTTGACCCCTAGAACGCCTCTCTGGCGACCGCCCTCTCCTGCTGGGCGATCGTTCGTTCGTTATTGTGTACAACTGTCTAGTCGGCTCAACTTTTAGGCTAGCCACATAGCACTCCCGCGCAGTCTTTTGATCAACATGCACCGTTGCAATATCTCCATTAATGGAAGGAAACTTCATGGCCAAATGAGGGGTAGAAACAATAGCTTTTAATCTGTTGATAAAAGGACGTCCGAGCAGTATGTTGTAGGAGGTATTGGCATTACCCAATAGGTATAGGATGTTAATTGTCTTCCTGAGAGAGTCATCGCCGAAAGTGGTGAACAGATCAATGTATCCCTTGGTGTCCACACGTTCTCCTGAAAATCCCACTATCTGTTCATCATAAGGTTGTATCTATGTTTCCAAAATGCGCATCTTCTTAAAGGTTTCCCAATACAGAATGTCGACCGAGCTAATGTGGTCCACCAAGACCTTCGCTATTGCAAATTTGTCTATGTCCACCGTGATGACCATGGGGTCATCTTGGGCTGGATCAATTGCGGTGAAGTCGTCATCAGTAAAGGTAATTGGAGGTATGTGTGGACGTTTATGTGTCGAAGTTGAATGGACGGACTGAATCGCCCTCAGATGTTTCTTCCTTGCAGAGTTGGAGTATCCACCACCTACGAAGTCGCCTGCGATATAATTAACTCCTTGAGCTGGTACGCCGAGCAAAACTGGGCCAACAATAGTGTTAATAACTTCACAAACTCTTTGTTTGGTTCGACTTCTTCGCTCAAGGCTCTCACTTTGGGGACAGGTCTGTCTGACCGGACTTTCGCTTCATTTTTGCCGGGTCGTACGCTGATAATCATCACAGCTTCGAGTGTCTCTTCGTTCAGAGCGTTCTTTGTCTCTAGAGTAGTCAATGTCACGTTGGGGTGACCGTGGTGCGGCGGTAGACTTTCTAATAAATTTGCGAAGGTGACCGTCTTGGACGAGTTCTTCTATTTTATCTTTTAATGCTTGGCAGCCTTTGGTCGTGTGGCCATAATTGCGGTGATACTAGCAACGTTTGGCCGTATCGGCATTGCGTGGTGTCTGCGCCTGTTTGAGTGCTAGGATAAGTTCGGCTTGTAAGGCTTCGTCCAACACTTTTCCTCTAGGTACCGTCAAAGGGGTGTAGTTGTGGAAACGAGGACCTCGATTTGGACGGTATCGGTGAATCCCCGTCATAGGGGGACAAATGCCTTTATTTGCCTCCCTTTCTTTTTCAGAAGTTGTTGCCTGCGTTTTCATGTGATAATCAATGTGCTCTTCTATCTGCATGAATTTGGTGGCTCTCGTTCTCAATTCTTCCATATTGTATGGTGGTCGTTTTATAAGACTCTCAGTGAATCGTCCTGGGACTATGGGCAAGATTTGGTGATGCATTGATATCTTTGGGTTCAAGTTCTTGATCCCCATACAGACCTTGTTGAATTTGTCATAAAGGTTCTCAGGGATTCTCCTTTTTCTTGTTTTACATTAAGGAAAGATATGGACGAGGTGCGGTGGGGTCTGCTTGCTGCATATTGGGTGGTAAACTTTGTTTCCAGAACCTTGAAACTGGTCACAAAGTTTGGAGGGAGTTCGGTAAACCATTATAGTGGTTCCTCTCTCAAGGAGGTGGGAAAAACTTTTCACCACACCGTCTGATCTATGGTGTACAAAGTCATTTGTGTTATGAAAATGTTCAGATACTCGTCCGGATCAGTAGAACCATCGTAGAGGTTCATTGTCAAACCTCTCCACTTATCAGGAAGAGGTGCAACAATGATGTCGTCCGTGAAAGGGTGACCTTTTGGATTTTCTTCCTTGTCGAAAGCGACATGTTTAATGCTCTTGTGGGTTGGATGTGTAAGTGAAGTGTGATGTGCCCCATGGGTTTGGAGAGTTGGTGGTTTTGTCCCAAATTGATGAGTTTGCGGTGTTGGTATTGGCGTGTGGGAGTGTTCTTCTTGTTCGGACTCTTCGAGTCATTGAAGTAGCCTTTTGTTCTGCTCCTTCAACTGAGCCATTTCATCTGCCTGCCGGCACCGTTCTTCCTCTTGCTTACGTTGGTCCTCTTCATGACGTAGTTGATTTGCGATTCCCTTCTGTCGCAATTCCTTCATCTGGGCTTGGAGGGTTTGGAGCATCACCATTTGCTCTTTCGCCGTATTGTCGTTGTTTGTGTTGTTCATTGTAGATACCATCGTTGCTGGTTGAAGTCCTTATGTTTGGAAAGCTGAAAATTACTTCGACCCCACGGTGGGCGCCAATTGTACCTGTATGGTGTTGAACAAAGTGGTGTTCAACCTTTGAAGAATCCAAACCCTTTGAAGGATGTTGAAGCCTTGACTGAGCTTGCTGTTGCTGTGCTGTTTTAGTTAGGATCTGGGGTAGATTGTGTATGTAATCCACCTCTTGATTGAATCCAAAGCATAGGCATTCTCAATCTTTTTGAAAGAAAAATGTTTTTCA
>Ga0123341_1006789_pt1 | contig 10373 bp, 13 predicted proteins | sample Turbeapinknodule_FD_89959 | JGI IMG/M metagenome (GOLD analysis project Ga0123341, IMG submission 89959) | Root nodule microbial communities of legume samples collected from Mexico - Turtle bean Mexico pink nodule | ecosystem: Host-associated > Plants > Roots > Nodule | place: Mexico: Nepantla...
CTAGACACGGGTAACAGAACATAGGTAAACCCTAGTTTCAACCTATATAAAGGGGACTAAGAACCCTAGCAAGGGACACCGTTTCTAAGACTGAAACTAATTTATACACTTATTGTTTCTTTGCCCCAATACTGACTTGAGCGTCAAAGTGCAAACGGCCGTCAAGGCGCCCTTTGTCTTTGCAGGTGAGAGATTCTTCAACCACGGAAATGTGATTCTATGGCAGAGACAAGCGGACCAGAGATTACCGTTTGAGTCAACCGGCGAGAACATTTGGCGTCCACTGTGGGGCCCGATAAAAAAAGGTCTCATTCGCAATCGTGTTAAGAGTTTACCAACAACATGAGGAGTACGAGGCAAGGATCAGTTGCGCCCCTGGGTGTTACGCCCTCTAGAGGGGACAATGTCACCATGCAACAACTCATGGAGACCATGCGCGCCCTCCAAGAGGCGGTAGCAGCATCTAGGGTTGACATAGTTGTGTCGCAGGCAGACAACGAAGAGCTGCGCAGAACCAATGAGGAACTGCGCAGGAGTTTACAACAGGCAATAGAACGCGCGGTGGATGAGCGTGCCCCACCCATACCACCTAGGGCACACCCCATGTCGTTCTCTCAGACGATTATGGATACTGTGTTACCAACCACGTCTCTGAGCCCGAAAGTCACCTTCACGGGTGTAGAGGACCCAGAGGCTCACCTCACAACGTTCCACACCCAGATGATGCTTACAGGAGGATCTGATGTTGTGTACTGCAAGTTGTTGATGAGCACATTGGCAGGCGCAGCGTTGAAATGGTTCGTCAATCTCCCTGACGAACACATTACTACCTTCGACCAATTCGCAACGCTGTTTAGATAGCAGTACCTTATCAATAGGGCTCCCCCTCGAATCTCTTATGATGTCTTTGACATAAAGTAGTACCAAGGAGAGTCCTTGAAAGAGTTCTTGAACAGGTTTGGAGTCCAGGTGGTGAGGCTGAAACCCACCGATGAGGCCATGAAGATGCACGCCTTCACCAAACGAATGCTACCAGGCCCTTCAGTGAGTTGTTGCTTATATATTACCCGAAGACGTTCTGTGAGATCAAGTGTCAAGCTATGGCGCACATCGCCGCAGAAGAACGAGTCATAGAGAAACGTGGCTTCGTCGGTCCTGTCCGACCTCGAGCAGCTGGTCGACCTCAACCCATGAGGGTGCACGAGGCGAAGATAGAGAAGAAAGGCTCAGGGAAGCAGCAACCTTACGAGAAGCCCCAAACTAGAGCACGCACACGGGGAGACCCGCCCCCCAAGCACAACTTTCGTGTAGAGCTCAAGGAGTTGATCGTTATCCCCAACATCGCGACAAGGCTGAAGGTGCCCCCGAAGACCGACAAAAAGTTGGGGCCCAACAAGAACGCTTGGTACGAGTTCCACCAAGCATATGGTCATCCCATACGCAACTGTTTGTCACTGGGGCACCAGTTGGACGAATTAGTGAAAAGCGGCTTCTTAAAGGACTACCTCCTAGAGTCGCAGGAGGATCAGGCGTTAGTAGCAACAGGAATAGATCAGGGGCATGAGGTACCCATTCATGGTGAGATCAACACCATCTCTGGAGGGTTCTCAAGAGGAGGATGCACCGCCTCCCAGCGGAAGAAATACGCATGAGAGGTGATGGCAGTAGAGGTGCAGAAGGCAAATCATACACCTAATGTCGACCTCGTCTTCACCAAGGTCGACTGCCAAGACGTCGTCCCACATGACAACGACCCAGTGGTGATTTCGTTAGTGACAGAAGGAAGGAGGGTGCATCGCGTCCTCGTGGACCAGGGAAGTTTGGCCGATGTGATGTTCTGGTCGACCTTCAAAAAGTTGCAGTTGTCCCCATACCAGTTGAGGCCTTATACTGGTTGCTTGTATGGTTTCGGTGGAGACAAGGTAGAGATGCGTGGACACAAAGAGTTGAGCACGACCTTCACGGATGGCACAACCTCGCGTACTGCAAACATCAGGTACCTCGTTGTTAACGCTCCGTCAGCCTATAATATACTTTTGGGCAGACCTGCTTTGAACAGGATTTGAGCGGTGGCCTCTACGAGGCACATGAAGATGAAGCTGCCTTCCCTCGAGGGTACGGTGATCACCATCAAGTCTGATCAGAAAGAGGCTAAGAAGTGTTACGAGAATAGCCTCAAGACGAAGAGAGGAGTGTTCGTTGTTACCACTCAGCCTCAAAGGGAAGAAGGGGTCACCCGCGCAGAGATCGCCCGGGAGAGACAACCCGAACTTGCCAAAGACATGTTAAAGAGGGAGATCAGCGGGAAGAAGTTCAGGCTTGGCAAATCCCTAGGCCAAGAGACACAAGATCAGATCGCCGAAGTCATAGCTCGACACCTTGATGCTTTTGAATGGTCTGCCTCAGACATGCCTGGCATAGATCCTGACTTCTGCACCATGGACCCCCAGGTCCTACCTGTTCGCCAGAGAAGATGAAAATTCAATGACAAAAGGCGTCGAGGCGTCAGAGAAGAGACTTAGAAGCTGCTCAGTGCTGGCCACATCAAGGAGATTCAGTACCCTGAGTGGCTAGCGAACGTGGTACTGGTAAAGAAGGCTAGCGGGAAATGGAGGATGTGCGTCGACTTCACAGACCTCAACAAGGCCTGTCCGAAGGATTCCTGCCCGCTGCCCACTATAGATGCTCTGGTGGATAGTGCGTCCGGTTGCAGATTACTCAGCTTCCTGGATGCCTTTTCTGGTTACAACCAGATCAGGATGCACCCCAGGGACGAGTGCAAGATAACATTCATGACAGAGCTGTCTTGTTATTGTTATAAGGTCATGCCCTTTGGGCTTAAGAATGTAGGGGCGACTTACCAAAGGTTGATGGACAGAGTGCTAGCGCTCATGATAGGACAAAATGTCCAAGCGTTTGTGGATGACATGGTGGTCACCTCCCAGCAGAGGGAGCAGCATGTAGCAGACCTAGAAGAGCTATTCACCACAATAACTAAGTACAAGTTAAAGCTGAACCCAGAAAAGTGCGTGTTTGGGGTAGAAGCAGGCAAGTTCTTGGGTTTCCTACTCATTGAACGTGGGATAGAGACGAAATCTGAGAAGTGCGCTGCGATCATAGCGATAGGGAGCCCGATCTTAGTGAAGGAGGTGCAGCTGTTGACAGGGCGCATGGCCGCTCTGTCCAGATTTGTATCGACAATAGGAGATAAGGGGCATCCTTACTTCCAATGCCTGAAGAGGAATAACAGATTCGTATGGACCAGGGAGTGCGAAGAGGCGTTCCTAAAACTGAAGGAGTACCTGGCCAGTCCATCTGTGTTGTGCAAGCCACAGCCGGGCACTCCACTTCGTCTGTACTTCGCAGTTACAGAAAGGGCGATCATCTCGGTCCTGGTGCAAGAGCAGGACCAGGTGCAGAAGTCAATCTACTTTGTCAGGAAAGTATTGTAGGGGCCAGAGGTGAGATACCAGGCCATAGAGAAAGCAGCCCTGGCAGTAGTGTTCTTAGTGCGAAGACTTCGCCACTACTTCCAAAGCTTCACCGTAATAGTGATGACAGACCTTCCCATCCGCAAGGTCTTACAAAAGCCAGAAGTGGTAGGAAGGATGGTGCAATGGGCAATAGAGCTATCAGAGTTTGACGTACAATATGAGCCCAGAGGCCCTATTAAAGGCCAGGTTTATGTTGACTTCGTGGTAGAGCTCTCCTCGGCAGCCACGCACCAAGAAGGAGCAGGTTTCAGATGGGTACTCTCTGTACACGGTTCCTCCAACCAACAGGGTAGTGGGGCTGGTGTCATCTTGGAAGGGCCAAATGGGTTACAGATTGAGCAGGCCCTGAGGTTCGCTTTCAAGGCCAGTAACAACCAGGCAGAGTATGAGGCCCTGATCGCTGGAATGTTGCTGGATAAGGAGATGGGAGCAAAGGGTTTGCTGGAAAAAAGTGACTCCTTGTTAGTCACAGGTAAAGTCACGGGAGAATATCAGGCCAAAGACCCTTAGATGGCCACATATCTAGAGTACGTTCAGGTTCTGAGGGAGACGTTTGAGGTTTTTGAGCTAGTCCATGTACCCAGAGAACAGAATGCCCGATCTGACTTGCTAGCAAAGCTCGCCAATTCGAGCAAGGGGGAAGACAGAGAACTGTCATTCAGGAGACCCTGAGGACTTCTCGAACTGCCACAGATAATATGATAGAAGTCCAGCAGATCGACACTTTGGAAGGGGTGCAGAGGAGTCATCGGTCGTTGACTCAGGAGACGATAAAAACACCCAAAATAAGTGTGTACCCAGTTGTTGGGGAAAGGTCGTTGTAGGTTTGCCTAGTTGAAGCAGGAGAAACTTGGATGACACCCTACCAACGCTATTTGGATGATGGGGTACTCCCGCTAGAGCCTACAGAGGCTAGAAAAATCAAGAAAAATTCGAGCAAGTACCCCTTGATCGATGGAAAGTTGTTCAGGCATGGGTTCACCCACCCTATCCTGGTATGTGTAAGTGGTGAGCAATGCACGCGCATTATGGCAGAACTTCATGAAGGGATATGTGGAAGCCACATCGGCGACCGATCTCTCTCATCAAAGGTCATTCGTGCAGGATATTATTGGCCAACCATGAGGGGAGATTGCACGGGGTATGCACAGCGATGCAAGCAGTGTCAGCAACACGCTGACTGGCACAAGGCGCCTCTAGAAGAGCTTAGGTCGATCTATAGCCCATGGTCGTTTCATACTTGGGGGATCGACATTCTGGGGCCTTTCCCTTTAGTAGTGCAGCAGATGAAGTACCTTGTGGTTGCCATAGAATACTTCACAAAGTGAATAGAAGCTGAGCCAATAGCGCAGATCACAGCCCATAAGATCCAGCATTTTGTGTGGAAAAACATAGTGTGTCACTTTGAAATCCCAAAACGGTTGTTGTCTGATAATGGTACCCAGTTCGCGAGCCAATAGTTGGGCAAACTATGTACGGAGCTGGGAATAAAGCAGGTGTTCACATCGGTCGAACACCCCCAGACGAACGGGCAGGTCGAGTTTGCCAACCGAGTTCTGCTCAGGGGTCTGAAGAGAATGCTAGATAAAGCCAAAGGGACTTGGGCAGAAGAAGTTCCTAGAATCGTGTGGGCTTACCACGCTACTCCCAGTCCACTACCAAAGTAACACCCTTTAGCCTGGTGTATGGTTCGGACGCAATGATTCCTGTAGAGATCTAGGAGAACTCGTCGCGTTTCCAGAACTTCGTGGTCGAAGAGTCCAATGAAGAAAGAAAGGTGAACCTAGATCTACTAGATGAAGTGAGGGAGGAAGCAAGAATCAAGGCTGAAGCCTTGAAGAGAAGGGTGGAGTACAAGTACAACTCCAAGATGAGACCTCGACAGTTTCAGGTCGCTGACCTGGTGATGCGGAAGGCCCACCCATACCAGCTAGAGAACAAGTTGTCCCCCAAGTGGATTGGTTCTTTCAGAGTGACAGAGGCCCTTGGGAATGGAGCATACAGGCTCGAGACATTGGAAGGTGAAGGGATCCCTCGTACATGGAACGCAGCTAACCTTAAATTTTATTTCAGTTAAATTATCCCATTGTACACAGTTTCTAGGGGACACTTTTTTTTCCCTTATAAGGGTTTTTTAATGAGGTCACCTAATAAAATTTCAGTTACCCAGTTAAAAATATTTTGCACAATGCAGTACAACGAACCTGTCCCTTGACTTCATACAACAAGGATGAGGTCAGTTGTTAAAAACCTGTCTCTTGACTTCATACAGCAAGGATGAAGTCAGTTATTAAAAACATGTCCTTTAACTTCATACAGAAAGGATGAGGTCAGTTATTAAGATCCTCCCTTGACTTCGTATAGCAAGGACGAGGTCAGTTACGAACCGTTCACTTGGGTTAGAAGCCTCGATATCGGGAGAGGATGATTCATAGAGAACGCCTCCCCCTTTGAGTGAGAACGCCAAGGTTGAACAATATGGTTTGCCAATTAAATCCTCCCTTGCCTTACGGGCGAGGACGAGGTCAGTTTCGAACCGTTCACTTGGGTTAGAGATCTCAAGGTTGGAATAGGATGGTTCGTAGAGAACGCCTCCTTCGAAGTAAAACCCCAAGGTTGAACAGTATGGTTCAACAGTTAAATCCTCTCTTGCTCTCATAAAGCAAGGTCGAGGTCAGAAAGTCAACCTCTCCCTTGTTTGTAAGTCAAGGTAGAGGATAGCTTAGTTCACCAGTATCACTAGTAAGACATCCCCTTTGTCCCTCAAGGCAAGGGTGGAATCGCTGGGGAGACCTTTCCTTTATTTTGCAAGACGAAGGTCAGAAGCAGCAAGTGAAGATTTTCCCTATTTTCGTACGACGAAAGACCAGCCAAGAAGTACGCGCACATCACTGGTACCTTTAGACGGTAAAGGTCGTAAGAAGGTAAAGTGGGTGGGAAGAAGCGTGCTACTTAAGGTGTGAATGTGTGTCCAAGGGCGTTGTTAGCAAAGTTAGTGCAAGACTCAATAGAACAATGACCATGACAAGAAAGCAGACTAAAGAAAGCATATTTCATAAAAAAATTATGTACAAGATTACAAAATGTTCGTCAGAATGTTAAATCACAATGTTAAAGGGGCTACTCCTTGCCCATCAACAACCCGTTTCGACTCCGCAAATGGGAAAGATCCATCTCAGGATGCACGCAGGCAACTTGAGCCATGGCATCTTCGAACCCAGCACCATAAGCATCGGCAGCGTCGTTGGTGAGCTCTTCTTCGGTTTCCTTGAAGAGCTCGATCTTCTGGGCAAGCTCCCCCTCCACCTGGCCAAGTTGAACCTCACGTTAGGTGGCCCTTTCCTCCAACTTGGCCATCTTGGCCTGCACCTCCTCGACCTTCTCCTTCAGATCAACCACTTCGTTGCGTTGAAGCTGGGGGGCGTTTCGCGCTTGGAGAAGGTCTTGGCCTGGAGAGCTAGTTCTTCCCTGAGCTTCGCTGTTTCTGCCTACGAGTCTCGGGCCTTACTCATAGAGAGGTTGGACGCAATGAGGAACTCCCCAAGGCACTGAGCCACACGATCCTGTAGGGGGTCCTCACCCAAGCTCTCCACCACCTCTTTATTTTGAAAGCACTTAAGGGCTTGTTGGAGGATGGCAGGGACCTCGACCATATGAGGCGCTTGGTCACCCCCAGCAGCACTCTCCCCCCCGCCTTCGTGCATGATGAGCTCGCGAGGAGAGGAGGCGCTGGGAGGATTGTCCCTGAAGGATGGAGCGTGGCCATCAGAGGCAGAATGTGATGGCGCCACGACATCATCCACCCGTTGTCTCTTAAAGATGAGGCCCGTGCAGGTGTCCTCGTCTTTTGAGCCAGTGGCCACCACCACCCCCTTTCGCCTGTTATCAACGGGGGCTGGTACAGGTGAATTTGGAGCAGAAGCAGCAGGAGGAGGAGTGCTGGCAGGTGCTGAGGTGCCCGCGTCGGCAAGAGCAACCTTACGATGGGTGACCAGCTCAACCAACTTGTTCCTTTTTTCTGCATTAAGAACCATATCTGCACAAGAGGCACAATATGTAAAAGTTAAGTCAGTATACACGCAAGCGAAGACAAGTACACACATGATCAGTAAAGGCAAAGAAGATTGGGGGGTACCAATGCATTTTTTGAGGGACTCGGGAAAAAACTCAAATTTGATTAGCTCAATGGTATCAAACACCGCCCCCCAGCTTCGAAAAGAACTCGTAGGTCTTCCGATCTTACGGAGTCAAGTCCTCCAGACTCCTTGACTTTTTAAGTCCAGGCTTCTCCACCCAATAGAGGGGAAATTTGTCTAGCAGGGTGGGGTCGTGCGCGCTGCAACACACCTTGAAGAACTTCTTCCTGAAGCCCTTGTAGGATTGCTGGAAGAGAGTTAGGAGAACTCTCCCCACCACTCCATTAAAGCTCAACCACAGCCTCTTACCGGGATTCTTCGCCTCGAAGAAGTACAAGAAGACGTCCACAGAGGACGTGTGGCTGAAATGATTGCACAGAATGCAAAAGGCTCTTATGAAGGCCCAGCTGTTGGGATGCAGTTGGGTAGGGGACACGTTAACCTCTGTAAGCAACGCGCGCTCGAACCCCGTAAATGGCAAGCAGAGCTTGACCCGCTTGAAGACGGTGGAGTAAATAAAGAATAAGAGTTCTCTGGGGCTTGCGCGATCATCAACGCATACGGGTTCGCCTTCCTTGCAAGGCCGAACCGACACGTACGCATCGTGTCTCTCCCAAACACGCGATGCTTTTCGTTAGCCTCACCCTCCCTATACGTCATTACGTCTTTGTTGGAGGTTATCTTGGAGGTTTCGACTAAAATTTCATCAGGAGCCCATTTGTATAGGGTTTTTTAGTTGACAGAGGGTGGAGGGTTCGGTGTGGTTTTTCTTCTGGCAATCTCGGTGAGAAAGCTAAAAGAGAGAAAGGAAGGAAGAAAACAAGGCTTTAGAAGAAGATGATGTCGCAACTCAGCAAAACCAGAAGAGCAGGGACTCAAAACAGAAAATAGAGACTCGCAATAAAAACAGAGGAAACATAAAATGCAGAAAACATAAACAAATCCAAAAGTTATAGCATGTTATGAGCAGCGGAATCATGAAGCAAGAGTAATCGTGGAGTAAAAATCATACCTTTGGATAAATTAGGTTTCGAAGGTAGCAGTTTTTGAAGAGGAAGAGAGAGCGTTTCGAGGGAGAGAAATGCGTGAGAAATGTTCGAGAAATGCTTAAGTGAAAGTAATGAAACAGTGAAGAGAGTGTAAGGGTTTAAAGGTTTAAACAGTATACGAAGAAGCGCAAGCGTCAACAAGTGATAGTCGTTGACCTTGCCACGCGTATGCTGATTTAAAAAGTATGGTGAGACATCACTTCGGTGTACTGTTCACATCCTGTCACCCAGTGCCACGTAGGTCGCCTAGGGTGATCACTTAGTCTCTTCGCTGAAACAAGTTACAACTTGAGACTAGGGGGCTTGTGTGCCGACCAGTCCTCGGACATCAACGTCAGGGATCGACATCAAACCTTGCCAACAGAGGGAGAGATCGGAAGTCGGAGGTCTGAACAACTATATTGGGCCACGTAAGATGGGCCCCAGAATTACACTAGTTACCAGTTAAAACATCAGATATGAGAGGAAGCCCTAAGATACGAGGGATCCATGCAGGTGGTGTGTATAGCGCACTCAAGCGCGGCACGAGTAAATAGTCCGTAGAGACGCTAAGGCCCGTTAGGGTTAGGGTTTCCAAGGGAAGATTGCATGTATGGCACGTGAATACTTAGGGCACCCATAGAACAGATGGCCCTAGAGATTTGGTGCACAAGTTGGAACCCAGGAGGCCATTCTGTTAGTCGTTGCACTCTAGTTAAGGGAAGTTCAATGTGCCAGATTACGCTAAGATTGTGTAATAGCGACGCATGGACATTCTCCAAGGAACCCTAGACACGGGTAACAGAACATAGGTAAACCCTAGTTTCAACCTATATAAAGGGGACTAAGAACCCTAGCAAGGGACACCGTTTCTAAGACTGAAACTACTTTATACACTTATTGTTTCTTTGCCCCAGTACTGACTTGATTGTCAAAGTGCAAACGGCCGTCAAGGCGCCCTTTGTCTTTGCAGGTGAGAGATTCTTCAACCACGGAAATGTGATTCTCAGACGGAGATAAGCGGACCAGAGATTACCGTTTGAGTCAACCGGCAAGCGAGTCAACCGGCGAGAACATATACAATAATTAATTTTAATTTATCATATTTAAAGTTGAAACATTGATATTGATATTGTTTAATGAAAATATGTTTCTAAAATTGAAATGTTGTTTAACTCTCAACTAAGAATTTATTTGGATACGTCCAGCAATGATGCATCATTCAAAAATAATTTATATAATACCTTATTCACTTTATGTTATATTTTAACAAAACTACTGTAAAACTTTAAACTCTAAAATAGATAATATCACATATATGTCGATTTACATGAAATATAAACATTGCATTTACATTGACAAACATATTTTTTTTTTAATTTATCATTTGACTAATAAATGACGTAGTTGAGCTGACATAACTATGTTATCCTTATCAACAATATTTCTTGTATTTAGGGAAACTTAAGGTTTGCAAAAGGTAAACATATGTCAACAATATAATAGATGTCGCCTTTGTTGTGGTAATGAATATGAATACTAAAACTTCTAAAATATAATATAATATTAATTAATATAATTAAATGTAAAATTTGTTTAACTAAAAAACGAGTAATATTCCCAAAGATTAACCATGTATAGTCCTTAAATTTTATTTCTAATCTAAATTGTATATCTATAACATTATTTATAAAATAACCAAATATATATATATA
>Ga0123341_1006790_pt1 | contig 10373 bp, 4 predicted proteins | sample Turbeapinknodule_FD_89959 | JGI IMG/M metagenome (GOLD analysis project Ga0123341, IMG submission 89959) | Root nodule microbial communities of legume samples collected from Mexico - Turtle bean Mexico pink nodule | ecosystem: Host-associated > Plants > Roots > Nodule | place: Mexico: Nepantla...
ATTATATATTTTTTAATAGTTATTTATGATATGTATTTTTAATTTTTTAATATTATTAGTGCGTGGGACTATATATCTTGGGTGATCTGATAGCGGCCCGATAGCGGATGACACGATAGGCCCAACAAATACTCGCTAGGATAGGCTCAAAATGGCTCTGATATCATATTACGAAGTGGACTTTAAGCCTAACTCAACCCCATAAAACCGGTTCATAGGGTTGAGGTTTGCACCCACTTATATACAATGAAAGGCTCTAATCTCTAGTCGATGTGGGATCTCCAACATAATTATTCTGACATTTTTAGTTTTTTCATTATTTTTTATAAATAATATTTATAACAACTAAAAATGATATAATTACAAATAATACATAAGTAATGATAAATTGTATATTTATTCTTAATTTTTTGTAAAATAATTAATATTTGTTGTAATATATGTGGAGATTGCAAAAAGAAAGTGTCAACTATTCAAAGTCAGTGATATATTTTTGTTAGTTATTGTAAATATTTTAGCGGTTGTTGCTCATCATGCACACGAACTCTATGAATTTGACGTTAACATTGTCATTGAAATCGACGAATTTGATCATATTGTGACATTTTTTTAACAAAGTAACTCATTACAAGGAGATGAGGTTTTTCTTCTCTTGGTCATGCAAGTTAAAGGTGTCGAAGCTTTATGTCACCGCCATTCGCGTTGTTAGAAGCAGAAGGCAACAAACTCGAAGAGGTTAATGCAAGTTATGACTCAAACAGTTTCATCGGGAAAAACTTTGAATGGTCTTAAATCCTTTTACATCTACCATTTGTTAATTATTAAGAATAATGGCAACTTATAACAATAAAATATAATCCAGGTATGATAATAATAAGTGACATTGATGATAAATATTTAAAGTAAAAAAAGTGATTAATTAATATATTAAGGAAATGAATGTTGGAAGTGGAATGGAAAAAATTGATAGGACATAGAAAGTTGAGATTTGGGCCGAAAGATAATTTGTAGCGGAGCGTGGTGGGCTTGGTCGATAGGCGTTGACTTTGACGAAGAGATTGAATGAAAGGTTTGAGAGTGAGGAGCAGGAGATGCACGTGCGAGGTGTTGTTGGTAGCGTGGACGTTAGCGGAGCGAATAAGACAAGAGAGAGCAGAAGCACATGTGAGGTGAGATGGGTGTGGGACCCACTCCCCAACACCAACCTTACACCATATGCATCCATCCCCTGTCCTGTCGCTGTATCATCATCATCTCATCTCCATTCCCTTCATATCAATTGCATTTACCTTCCCTCATCCACCTCATTTATTTTCCACCTTTTTATTCAATATCACCTTCAAAATAAATACTATATCTTATACTTCACATTAATCTAATTATTTTTATTTTTAAATAATTAGATTAATAGATAGAGTGAGCAACATGTGAAAACTAATACATGTTAAAGCCTTCTTCTCTCACACTCACCAGTTCAAGAATAATATTATGGTAACATTCAAACTCTTAAGCTTAAAATTTAAGTATTATAAAAAAAATTCGTGAAAACGTACAATGTAGTATAACTGTAGTAAAATGTTTTAAATGTAATATATTTTTATTAGATAAACCTTTTGGTTATATAAATAAAAAAGGTTTAAAAATGTAAGTATTATAAAAGTTTGGTATTGAAATAAAATTTATAAAAAAGTTCGTATAAAGGATGTGACATAATAAAAAAAGACTCAGATTATTTATATGGCTTTCATTTTATATGTTCATTATATTATTTATCATATTTTTCTTATAATTTTTTATCTCTTGTTTTTCTGCCCTTATATCTAAAAATGGGGAGTAGGAGAAAACACAACAAATACAAACAGAGTTTTAGGAACTGCATCCCTCATATTTTAATGTGGTTAAATATAGTTATTTTGTTTTATTTGATTCTTCATCCAATGGTCATAACTATTTCTCTTTGTCACTCTGTGACTAGTGAAAGCAATGAGATTGGGCCAATAATTAGGGATGTTCAACAATTTGTGGAAAAAGGAAGGGAAACAGGCTAAACAAAAAGATCTCTATTTAAACTATTTAAACATGAGAAATGATACTTTCATAATCATGAAATGAAATGAAAGTAGTATACAACTCTTTATCCTCATGTAATAAATTTAAATATAAATATATATAATAAAAATAATTTTATAATTAAATAATATAAAAAAATATTAAAATAACAGTTTTAAATAGTATTAGTATTAATGATTGTAATGTGATTATATAAACATATAGATTGTGAATATATTATTATCCTAAAGAAAAATATAGGGGAATTTCTTTGCATTTTCAAACCCTTTTTTTCTTGTTTCTTTAGGTACTTTAATTCAGAGTCATTCTAAAGCATAGAAAAAGGCTTACGTTCCAGAACTTCTTCTAACTTTAACATCATTACCAAGATTTCACCGTAACACTTGTTCTTGTACTCCAAGTTGAGGTATTGATTTTGAGGGTTGTCACAATTAAAATAAGGGGTTTCAAATAATGTGATGTTTGAAAATAATCTACAATTAAAGGTAAATAAAAATTATTCGGTTGATATGAAAATGGGACGAAGAAAATATATAATTAAACATATAAATAAAAGAGTGTATAGTTGATTTGGAAATATGTCTCCAATGAAATATAATTTTCTAGAACTTAAAATTCTTTAAACATTTTACACAATAGATAGACTCTCATTCTAACATGAAGATTTTTACTTAGAACAAGAAACAAAACATAGCTATGAAGCCCATAATATTAAAATACCTTTCTTTTCATTGCATCGATTTCTTATATTTCTTATATATATATAGCTATTCAATATAATCAAACTTTTATAACTAAAATATTATAATGTTCATTTGGTTATACTAACATTTCTAACTCATGGTTTATTATTTGGACAATAAAAAGGGAGCAACAATGTCACAGATTTTATATTGGACGTACCTAAAAAAAAGCTGACTTTTTAAAAATAAGAGGGTGCAGGAATGTCAAACTTTTTTTTATATACGAAAAAATTGATAAATAACTCAATTTTATGTATAAATAATAATTTATAGATAATTGAATTTTATTTTACAATTGATAGTTCGTTTGTAAAAACTGTAAGTAAGTCATAGTTTATCTACAGATCAAAATCCGTATGTAATTATTAGTAGGCAACTTGAATTTTTTTTGTAGTGTTACTACAATTATAATTGTGGTTCACATAAATATTTTAAGTGAAATGGAGTAAAATCATGTACTATGATGTTAGACAAAATTTTAATACATACAATAATTATTCTATACAACTTACATAAAAGTAATTTTTGTTACTTATTTTTCATTTTAGTGTAATAGATAAGCTAATTTGTTCGAATGTAACTACTGCATTGTACTAGAAGAAAATTATCATTTAGGTGAGTATTACTAAGACCTGAACAAGAGGTAACACATTCGAACATCTAATTAAGTTTATTTTATTTTTTATGAGTACTTCATAATAATATGAATGAAATGTTTCAAATATTCTTTTCCAATAATCAATCTCCATTATGTCAGTCAACATGACATTCAACAATAAGGTAGACAACCATCATTCTCACAAGCATACTTAGTGTAATTTTATTTTCACACTTAGTGTAATTTTATTTTCTTGTTCACAAAATTTAGCTTAAATTAGACAGTTTTTTAAAATATTATTTTGAATACAAAATTTTCCTTATATTTTAAATTTTTTGTTTTAAGTCAAAACCAATTCAATTTAAAAAATTGTTCAAAATTATGTTGATGAACACACACCAACGGACATAAATTTTGAACAATCTTTTATGTCTTTTCTGATACGTTTTAACGTCTAATGCATATATGTTTTATGTAAATACAAAATGTTGAAGTTCGAGATAAATTTACGTCTATATATACATATCAAATCTCACATAATTAACCCTAAATATGTGAAGTAAATTTATGTTATTGAATTAAAAGCATACAATTATCTTTAGCATATATAGCCTATAGAATTCTTATGAGTTGAATGTGATATATATGAATATTGGAAGTCTCTAGTTGAGATACATGTTTGCAAAATTATTATTAGAAAATCAAAAGAAGAATACATTATGATGCTTAATATGGAGGAAGAAAAGAAAACTGATATAGACTCACCAAAAACAAAAAAGAAAGAAAAGAATAGCAGTGGTGGGCCTATAATGATATATTGCACCACTTCTTTGACTCTATCTTGTATGTTTTTCTCCCTATCTCTCTTCTCAGTTATATATAAAAGTTTTGAATGAGGATAGTTATCCGAACAAAAAAAGTTTATCGATGTTTTAGCAGTTCAAAATTGGCTACTCTCCTCTCAAGAACGTGTTTCTGCTATGAATAAAACAACAAAAGATTTGGAAGATTGTGAATCAAGCAGAAGTAATCAATCAATCAACAAAGAATAACGAAGATGATTTTGGCACGAAAATATATGCACCGTGTGCCACTGACAACTACCTATCGAAATGAATGGTGCCATTCATTAAGAACTATGATGCCATGTCATAACTCAGACTACTGTAGAGTCCAAACACTGATTCAGTATTGACCTAACTAACTCCTTTCAGTGCCCAATGTTTTACCCAATACTATCCCTACATACACATTTCAATCTTTAAAACAAAGGTACCAAAGTTGTTTCTTGAAAAATTATTAAATTTAATAGCTATTTATACAATTTTTATTTTCTGATAGATAAATACGTTAATATGGAGTCCATAATCATGTAAATTTAATTTTTAAATACGTTAACCATTTATAATAATCATATAGGTATTTCTACAATCAACACTCGTATTAGTTTAAAAAATGTACTAGATGTTAAGTTGAATTTATTTAATGAAATACCAGATACTTCTAAATTTGGCTTAAATCTTGTTTTGGTCCATAGTTTTACCAATGTGAGATTTTGGGTCTATGAAAATTCAATTACGTAAGTTTTTAGCATTAAACCCTTTTAGTGCATTGTTAGTATGTTTCCAACTTCAAATAGAAAATATTAACATGTCTAATTCCTTCCGGCAAGATATTAATAACCATGTTTAATAATAAATTTAACATATATCATTAAAAGTATATTAATAATTAAACGTGCTGTTAAATGTTTATAGTGAAGAAATTAAAGCTGAATTAAATATTTAAGATTTTATAATATTTTTTATAGATTTTGATTTATTTAATTAAATGGTTAAATTAATAAAATTAATTTGTACAAAAGAGTTATTAAATATACAAATATATACAAAGAAGAATGGGGTAAGTTAATGAGTAGTGAATAAGATAAATATACAAATAATTTGTATAATATATACTTTAATAGTAATTTCCTTTGCATTGCCAAATGTAATGTGATATTAATGAATTGATAGATAGAAAGTTGATAATTTTTCATGATCTGATGAAATTCTAAGGATGTGGCCCTATGAAGTTGAGTACAAGATTCATTATTACTTGGTGGGTGAGAAAGTTATCCATAATAGTAAAATTTTGAATGTTTGACATTAGAGATAAAATCTATGTTGGCGGGAGTACCTAAACTCGTTTTCCCAGTATACTTGGACGAAAAAGACCGATGGTTCCTTTAACATTTTGTTAGTTCCAGTGACTAGTTAGAAAAGTGAAGAATGTCCTAAAGAATGTTTTTCTTCCTCTCCCTTTAACTTTTTAACAGGGTCAATGTCTTCCCTATTAAAACAAATATCAAACATCAATTGATTCCCCTCACTAATATAAAATAAAATACAACATAAATATCACACTTGCACAGGAATAGAAATATTAATTGTTCTCATTCCTCAAACTAGCTATAGGTGTCGGTGCTCGCCAAATTCTAAGTTTTTCGAATATACAATATCAATTTATATGCTGTAATGAAGAAAGCCAGCATCAACCAAAAAACAAAATACACAAGTTACAAAAGAGATGGTACTCATTATTATTATTATTATTATTATTTTGTGCCTGGACAAATCAATGAATTAAAACTGATCAAAATCCAAAGAGGGTACTTGCATCAAGGTTTTCTCACCTCCATGATCAACCTGCTGCTGCACACTGAAACCACCAGACCCCACTTGAGAAGAAGACTCGGCTTGTGTTTGATCTGGTTCCACTTGCTCCAGATTCTCAGGTGGATTATTCATGTGGCTTTCTGGCCTTTCGGATTGTAGAACAAGTTTTCCTTCATTATAGAGACTGCTCAATTGATGAAAGTAGGGACAAGTCCTTGAGTCAAGGGACCTCTTCTTATTAACATCCTTGGTTTTCCTGAAGTACTTGTTTATGTTTTCCCACTTCTCTTTGCACCTCTTTGCACTCCTCCTGTATCCTAACTCCGACATCCCTTGTGAGATTCTCTCCCACAGAGGCACCTTATTGTTCCCTTCCTTCTCCTCATTGGTGTTGCTGTTGCTCACACTAGTGCACCTCAGGTTTATCAGTGCTAACACTTCGTCCTTTGGCCACCTTCTCCCAACATCGTCTTTCTCAGCAACGTTTGATGACAAACTTTTATTCAAAACCGAATTTCTCTCTACCGGATTTATATTATTCTGGCTATTTAGAGAGGAAGAACTAGGGTTGGTTTGAGGAGCTTGAGCTGAAGTGGAAGAAGTAGAAGGATTTGTGATGACTTGTAACGTGTCTTGTGCAAGAGTTGAGGTAGGGTTTTGTGTTGTGGGTATAGGTGGGATGTTTTGTGAAGGATTAGGGTTTTGCGTAATGTGAGTTTTTAGGTTTGAACCATTAGTTACTACCTTGAGGGTCTTGTTTGAAGAAGAAGTGAGTGAGAATTTGTTGAGTATTTGAATAATGTTGGTTTGTCTGTCACCTGCAATGGCTTGCTCACGAGCCATCATCTCAAGCTCCTTGTTCATTTTCTCCATCTCTTGCTTCTTCCAAGCTTCCTCTCGAGTGAACTTCTCTTCATCTCTGGTCATCATGTCCTCGAGGAGCTTGTTGTGCATCTCCTCTTGCTGCGCCATCATCTTGTGCACAATGCTCTCACAAAAACCCTTGAACATTTCAAACCTACCGGGCCTTTTTCTCTTGCGCCCCTGACTCTTTGCCACTACTGCATCGTGGTTTTGTTTTGTCACCGATGACTCAACTTTTCCAGAATCCCCTTCTTCCAATGGATGGTGGTCCATCTTGTCTTGTTTCTGTAGTTGCTGAGTCTTTTGTCCGGTCCCAAGATGATCACCACCCCCTTGATGGTAAAGCTGTTCAAGCTCACTAAGAAACCGATAATTGTTATTATTCTTGCCGTAATTAATGTTGTTGTTGAAATATCTACTTTCTTCTTCAAACTTCTCCTTGCACTTCTCTGCACTCCTTTTATATCCAAGCTCTGCCAGCTTCCTGCGCCCACACCATAAATTATATAAATCCAAAACCCAACCATGGAATGAAGCATCTAACAGCATCTTTGTCTTCAACACGTATAATAATAGACAAATTTGCTTTCTTCCTTGCTCTCAGGCTGAGAGTGTATGGGTGTCAAGGTGTCAGTGTGTGAGCTAAAGTGTGGGTGCACGTGTGCGTTTGTCTACCACATGAAGGTTTTAGGTAGCAGACGATGCAGCTACACTGATCGAACGCAAAGTGCTGCTCATAATTAATTTTCTGTTGAAGAATTTATTGGGTTGATTTATTTGGAGAATTGTTGTTGAAAAAGAGGGTTAAGGACAGGAAATAACAGTAAAAAAGAAGGTACATAATTGTAAGAATAGTATTAAGTTAATTAATTGGTACCTTGAGACATGTTCCCAAGTGAGTTCTGGGAACCAACTCTCGGTGCTAGATCTGATCCTCAAGAGCGCAAGCACTTCGTCGTTAGTCCAGGGATCAATCAGCTGGGGTAGTTGCTGCCTTTGATCTCTCTGGATTTGGAAGTTCATTGGGATGGTGGTGTTTTCTGCCTTGGCTTCATCTTTGTGGGTAGAGGGTGGGTGGTGTAATGGGTGCAAGAGACTGTTGGGTTGGAGTGGCAGTTGATGGGAAGGGCTATAGGGATCAAAATTGGAAGAGAAGGTATTGGGGGTGCCAGAAGCATGGAGAGGGAAAGGTAAGTGAAGAGGTAGTGAGGTCCTTGGAGTTATGAATTGGTGGAACTGCTCAGGTACTCCATCGAACATGTTTCTGTTTCTCTTTTGTGTTGATACTTCTCTCTTTCTTTACCTCTTCTTTCCTGTGCTCACTGTAAATTCAAATCAGCAAAATGCTGCAAGCAACTTACAAACCACGCACCAACCTCTCTCTCTCTCTCTGTTTTCTGTCTTTCTCTCTCTCTCTCACATTTATCAAAGAATTTGTCCTTGCATGGAAGGGAAAAGATAGCCCACCACCACACCCTTTTAGAAGAAAGTGAACTCACACCCCTAGCTAGCGGACAATATTGCATATAATAATATAAAAAGAGTGTTATTATCAAGTGATTATGATATGAATCAACTTTTTAATTCAAAAAGAAAGAATTATATATAGATGTTTCATGGAGATTAATTAAACGACATATTTGAAGAATATGATATTTTTGAACAGAAATGAAAATGTGGTTTGCTTGAAGAAGTGAATCAAGGCACGTTAGAAATAAAAAAGGCATATCCAATGGGTTTTGAGGGTTTTTCCTATTTGCATATAAAATCCAAAGCGATCTTTATGATGCATTGGAGTTGGTTGTAGTGAAAAAAGTTAAGACAGGGAGAAGGATGTGAATGTGAGCGTGAGAAATGAGATGAGAAGAGAATGAAGAAGAGGTGAGGTGTGATATTATGATGGGATGCATGATTGGGGATTGGAGAGGACGCGCGTGGAGGGAGAGTGAGGTGGAGAATGGAAGTTGGAAAAAAGGGGAAAAAAGAAAAAATAGTTTTGGTTTGGTTGTGACTGGGGCACTCGAATCCTATGCAGTAGCTGATGCTCATGATGGTGTAATTAACGGCATCCGAATGGCAGGACACGTGAAAACATGCAGAGGATGGGACCAATTATTTAAGGATGGGAATCTTCACATGGTACAGAGGATACAGTGCTATAGTACAGCTTCACCCCTTCTTCTTCTCTCTCTCTCTCTTGAAGACTTGAAAATATTTCGATTTTATTGATGGATATGTTGGGCCTACTATTAGATGTATAGTTTGGATCTAAGAACACCAACAATAAGAATATTTCCCCCACCTTCAACGATTTACTTTCCCCTTTCTGCGACTTTGCATTTTAAGCCTCTCTTTATACTATCACCGCCATCCCTCCCCTTTCCTTCCTTCATTTATATGTGAGATTTCCTCCAACACTTAGAATGAAATTAGGAACTTCATTGAAAATGGTGTGTTGAAACTAAGAATGAGAAAAAACAAAGTTTGGGACTTAAGAAAGAGGGGAAGGAGGTGGGGTAAGTGCTTAACCAGCTTGGAATGAGTTGTGGAAAGAGATATGTCATAACTAGTAACTTCTTCTCATTAGATTGCTTCAATCTCAACCCTTCGTACCTCCCACTTTTTCCCCCTACTTTTTCAGTTTTGACCTATTTCACTCAAAATCGAGGGGGGCATGCCTTGCTTTCGGGTGCATTTTTTTTTTTTTTTTTATCTTCAAAAACTTTTCTCACTCCTTTGCATTATGCACCCACTCTTGCCTTCCAATACACTTTTGTCTTCTCTTTCAAACTTTCAATCTTATCTCAATTATTCAAACCTATTATAGGCCCAACTTACCCCAACACATACCCAAAACTAAAATAAATTACTTCCTGCACCCCATCATTCTTTGAAAAGACCATTTCACCCTTTTAAAAAACAACTTTTGGATTACTCTTTCCGAAATATTTAGGGAATATACTTTCCAGAACAGAATTTATAAATTCTGGATTCTCCATTCTGGAAATTAAAAAATTGTGTTTCAGAAAGGACATTCTGGAATTATTTTTTGCCTTTTGGATTTCTTATTTCAGAAATACATTTTGCTTACGGAACCTCTATTCCAGAAATACTTTTTACTTATGAAACCCTTATTCCGGAGTCATCCAAGATAATTTTGGTATTGCATAGAATATAGGGATGCAGGAAGAAAAATGTAAGGGTGCAGGAAGAAACTGCCTTAAGTAAGTGGTAGTAAGTAAGTACACTGTTATGGGTTTTGGATCACCTTAGCCTGGCCCATAAATCACAACTTTATCTTGGTGCTGACCAGAGTAAGGCAAATGCTCCCTGCACCCAATCATTTTTAACCTGCACCCAACATATTTTTTTAATTTCCAAAAATGCCCTTAATTCCGGAAATAAAAATCCAGAATTGAAAATAATATATTCCGGAAAAAT
>Ga0123341_1006793_pt1 | contig 10372 bp, 8 predicted proteins | sample Turbeapinknodule_FD_89959 | JGI IMG/M metagenome (GOLD analysis project Ga0123341, IMG submission 89959) | Root nodule microbial communities of legume samples collected from Mexico - Turtle bean Mexico pink nodule | ecosystem: Host-associated > Plants > Roots > Nodule | place: Mexico: Nepantla...
TATATATTTTTAGTAAATTGTAATTTTATCTTAAAAACTATTATTTATTTATTTTTCTATTCAGTACTTGAAAATTCTTTTATTATGTACTAAATTATAAATTTAAATTCTTCAAAAATATATTTAATACATAAAAAAATTATATATCTATTATTGTAGTATAAATTTTGTTGACATTCTTAACTAAAGACACGTGAAATACATGTGGATGGTCTACCGTTAAGTCATTAAATGCTTCGTACAAATTCATTAATTTTACTTGAATCCTCCATATTTTACTTAGGTGCTTTTGTTAGTAATGTGTGCTTTTATATTTAATTGAGTCTTGTTTCGTTTTGTTCCGTAGTTTATTTTAATTTTGTGTCATTTTAATTTTCAAAATTTGTTTTATGTTGTCTAAGTTATGTGATTTCATAAATGTCATAAACTTTGAGTAGTATTGATGGATGATTTGAAGGATATATATTAAGTTCTTAACAAGAGTCATAGATAAAAAGGTTGGAGGAAGAAGAAAAAATTCAAAAAACTATCCTTTCATGGAGAATTAATTTTGTAATGTTCTTTCAATTTGTTTAGCATTGTAAATTTATAGAGTAGTGTAGGTTTATTTTGGTTAATTTTCTTATTCCATATATTGGGCCTATGTAAATAAGATAAGAGAGTCTTCATGTCTAAGTTAAATTTGTTGGACAAGAGGAGTGTTTGGAGTCACCATCATAGAAGATGATTTGCAAATCAGATTTGGGATTCGAGAATCAGTTACATGTACGGAGGTATTAACACCCATACACCGTCTGTCCGAAAACCCTTAATTAAATATGCAAAACAAGCGTGATTTTTTAAGAATGTTTGTTTTTCTCCGAAAATAAAAATAGAAAATTTTTTTAAAAATAAAGAAAATATTTTTTGAATTTTTTATATTTGTAAACTGACAAAGACAAACGTTGGTCTTACATATTTCCGTACATAACAAAAAATTAAGGTTTACATAGTTTAAGGTTTAACTATTTGAAAAAAAAGTTTGTGTCAATGCGAGTTGAATTTTGAAAAGATGAATAAAAGTGAAATAAATTTTTTGAGAAAAGTGATCTTTTGACCAGAATTGAACTCACTATTTCCGTTAAGAACAGAAAATTCAGGATTATGTGTTTTACCAATAGGCACTTGGATTTTTTTGAAAAATATTTATTTGTTTGTTGATATTTTAATTTTAACTTTTTTTTTATTTTTTGGATTTTTTTTATTATGAAAAAAAGAATTGAGTAAAAGGTGATGCGTACATTATACAATTACTCAAATGATTGGTTTATGTTTTAAAATTATTTTTTTAAGAAAAGAAATAAAAAAGTTGGTGGGTGTATAAAATTAAAAAGGAGGGTGTGGTGAATAGAATAACTGCTGGGCCAGCTGAATAATCCAGGCTTTAAAAGCAGTGCTTATATAAAAATACTAGGTGTAAATAGTGAAAAGGAAAGGGCCTAGAGACAAGGCCTAATATTAGGGATCCACACTAAAGAAAAGAGACAACGTGATGTCCCTGCCACTCCTCTTCGAATTGGCTTTCAATTGTTTCAATTTGCCCAATTAAACAAAACGGTGTGCATGCCTTTTTTTTTCACATATCCGTAACAAATAAAGCAAAATGGCAAACACCATGCATATTAAAAACAAGACTGCTTCTTCCTAGGGTCACCACTTTGTATTCAAAAAAATATCCTTTTTTAATATTTTGGATTACATAATCCAGAAGTTTCTTTTTACATTCGCAATTAGCTTTCAGATTATATAATCTGAAAGCATTTTGTGATCACCTTTTGGATTACATAATCTAGAAGTTTTTTCTATACATGAGATTAACTTTCAGATTCTGTAAATCGAAAGCTTTTTTTTTCATATGCATGATTAGCTTCTGAATTACATAATCTAGAAGTCTTTTCTGGATATGAAATTAACTTCCGGATTATGTAATGTGGAAGTCTTTTTTCAAATGTTTGTTTAGTTTCCATATTACATAATCCAAAAGTCTTTTCTGGATATAAGATTAGGTTCCAGATTTTGTAATCCGGAACATAGGCTTATCTCAAATCCAAAAAAGACTTTCAGGTTTTATAAATCTAAAGAACACTTATGGATCCAAAAACATCTTAGTTGGATTATGTATGTGGGTAATACAAAAAGGATAAAAAGGTATTTTCACATTTAGTTACTATGGGTTTTTTTTATCAAAGTGGGGTTGCTTTTAAAAAAAATTACTAATTTGGCATGACTTAATATGAAGAAGTCGTGTCAACATGGCACGACTTTGTCATCTCAACCCGAAGTCGTGCCAACTTGGCATAACTTTGTTCACGTCATAATTTTTTTCTTACTTAAAATTTTCTTATTTTTAATAAATATATATTATTAACTATTTAATTATAATTTAATATGAGTAGTAAGTTATGTAATATTTGAAATTAATTTGATAAATATTTTTTTATGGAGGAATATTTGTTGTTGGTTAATTTAGGTTGTTAGTTGAATAAAATAAATGAAGGCATAAATGCATAGGTAAAGAAAATAAGGAAATTAATAATCCAAGTTGAGATTGAATTTTATTATCAAGCTTGTCTATGCGGATAATTGCTTCTATTGTGACCTTCGGTTCTACAATAAGAACATTTTTTTGGCTTATTTATAATTGAATTATCCATTTTGTTACGGATATGTTGAGTGCTAGGTCTTCCTAATTGATGTCGACGCATCATGGGGCCATGTAACAAATTCGGTCCCGTGTAAGTAGACCAATAATCCTGATTTTGAACTGCATTAAATTGGACCTCATAAGCCTTGAAAATATTGTGGAGACGGTACACTGGGGCCATAAATGTCGTTAACTTTAAATGAAAAAAATGAACAAACAATAACTACATGTGGACAAGGCAGACATATAGCTTGAAACTCTCCACAATCACACCACCATTCATTTAATTTAACTGTGTATGTCGTTGGGTAGCGTCGAAGTTCAGTAGTCAGCATGTCTTCCACGTCAAAGACTGAATTTTCTCAGTCATGTCTTAACTCATGACACATAGCAGATTGTGCTTCATTCTTTCATAGTGGAGTGACTATATCTTCTGGGAATTGATGTTCGGCACGCAACATGCATTGTATTTTGGTCGCTTGTTCAACAAACCAAACATTTGTTCTTTCAAATATGGTCTTGACTAGAGCACAAATCGGTAAGGATCGAGCCCCCTTCAAAACAGAGTTGATGCTTTCAACAAGATTTGTTGTCATGTGTCCGTACCTCTTGCCTGGTCATAGGCTTGTGTCCATTTTTCCAATGGTATTTGATCAATCCAAGAGACTATCTGTGGAAATGCTGCTTGCATAGTCGATAACTTTGCTTGTAGAGTTGGTTGCTTCATTTTATAATATGTGACAATTTCAAAAAACGTATTAATGGAAAAGGTTGTGAATTGTTTGAAGTGTGTGATTAAAGTTAAGACATGTTTACCCATGTTGATTAGTTTTCACTTTATCTCAACATTTTTAAACCTTTTGTTGAAATTGGTCACAGGTTGGCAAGTTCTTCCTTCGGTCTTCATTCATGTACGGTGAAGGGAAGACCTTCATTTTTCAAAGTGCACCACATGGCAACTTTAAAGTATGAGAATATTCATTTACAACCGTGCTTGAAAATATTGCAAGATAGTCCATTTGTTGACCAATTTTGCCAAATGCTGGAAAAGAGAAATCCTGTTACAACTGCACCTCCAACCTACTTCTAAGTGTCGCTAACTCACATTGATTTGTAGTCTCTATAGTATATCCTGTAAGTTTCAATCAACCACAAATTGTGTTTGTCGTATGATTTAATTTATAAAATTGTTGTAGAATGATTTTCTGCTTATTATAATAGTTATTTTCTATATAGGATTAGTAATATTTGGTTAAGAAGACAACTACTAAGAGTTTACACCTACTTCATTTTGATTGTTTAAAGACATTAAGGTATCATATTTTTATAAAATTTATATGTAATAAATTTATAAAAAGTTAAAATAAGTTTCAGAAACATTAATTTGGATTTTTTAAAGACATTAGTGTATCATATTTTTGTAAAATTTGTATTAATAAATTTATAAAAACTCCCATAAAATTTATATGAAAGAAACTAAGAACTAGAGGTTCCTCATCCAATAAAGGTTCCTTGGAGAAGATCCTAGGAGAATACTCCCATTTTAAGGACTTTAAAAGAACAAGACAAATGCATAATAGCAAATCAATTCAAGTTCAAAAGGTCTTATTTATATATGCATAAGCCTCTTGCACTCAATGTTCTAAAGAATGTGGAATAATAATTAAAAAGTCTAGTTTCACATCCCCATGTACTTTAACGCACACTCCAAGTTGCATATCAAGCAAAATAATTCAAGCCTTTTGTATGTGCTAGCCTTAGATAGGAAAGCATGGATATGTGCAAGCCTTGAATGGTTGTGTGTTGACCCTCACACAAGGCCCAATTGGAAGCCAATTTATGTACTTATGCCCCTAAAAAATTATAAGAAAAAATTATGCCTATATATAGAGTACTTTATTTCTATATACAAGTCTACTCTTATACATTTTTATAGCCTTCCTTTTTGAGGATTTATCTCCCCCTTTCCTCTTAACCAAAAATGTGTTGGTTGTGTGATCGTTTATCAGGAAACTTTTCTTCTTTTGGAACATTCTCTTTTTCTTTCTCTCTTACTCCTTTTCCTTGGAACAGTCATGGAAAAGTGCTAGAGTATTCCACATCTCCTATGCACTAAGCATGACATGGACTTTATCAATCTTCTCTTTAGACAAGGCTCATATTATTATATGCCTAACTTTGGCATTTAACTAATATCTATATCTTTGATCTTCAAAACAAGTATCATGTGGTAACAACTTTCCAATTGCATAAAGCAAAGAAGGAATAACACTCTCTATTAGCTCTAGCAAATTGATATTGTTGTACAAAGAAAGGAAACCATCTTAAGTTTCCCCAACTCAAACTTCTCACCCTTGAACATGGATGGACAATTGACTACTTAACCTTTTGAGTCCATAAAGTCTATTAGGATCTTTCGCAAGTACTATGAAGAATTTAACTTTGGGGCAAGCTCTGATGTAGGGATAACTGATTCTAATAGGGGGCTGAATGAAGTCTTAAGACTATATTTTCAGTGGATAAACAACTGACCTTCTGATAGATCGTCTAGTCAAACAAGCAAGACTGTCTAATAACAATAGAAAAAAAAGCCTATAAAATTTATACTGGTTCACCCAAAATCAGGTTGCGTCCAGTATCCTTTAAGCATCTTAAGCAGATTCTTAACAGATTCCACTAATTAAGCTGCGTCCAGTATCCTTTAAGCATCTTAAGCAGATTCTTAACAGATTCCACTAATTAAGAAGCTTTATTATATAATGTACACAAATCTCTCCAAGTTATCTTGAGTATACAAACCTCTTCAAGTTACATCGAACAAAAACCTTTCCATGTTATCCTTCTCAATCTCTCCCTAAGATTGAGAACACTAAGGACAACACTCTCAAAGATAGCACAATTTAAGCTTGCAATGGTTTATCACACAACACAAAGGATAAATGTTTAAAAGTTGATAGAACTTTAGGTCTCATAAATCTTGGCATCTTTCTGATAGTAATGTAAAGTTTGTTGTAAGATGTATCTTCATCTTCGTCCTTTATCACTTTATATAACTTCTAGGATTAGACCGTTCAGTCTCTAAACAACAAGTCACGATTATGCACAAAATCATCTTTGCATATCTTCATCTTTAATTATTATAGATGCCTTTTAAAACGAAATTATTGATATGATCTTGAAACTATATTTTGTTTGGAATTTTTTTAAGGAAAGAATTTAAACATACTTGTAATATATTGCAGTTAATTTCAGTTTATAACAAAATAAAAAAACTATTTTGTTTCCATATAAAGATAATCATTTGACCATTAGTCATTAATACATATTTTATTTTTAGATAGCATAGCCTTTGGATAAAACACTTTTAGCATATGTATTTACTTAAAAATGTTTAAAGATCATGCTTTCAACTTATTTAAACTAAATCTCGATAAAGGAACAATTGTTCTATTAGAAATTTTGGTACCTAAAAGGTGTAGATTCTTTAATGATCTATTATATGTTACATTTGTACCAAACACTTGTTAGAATCTTCAAATGTTTATTAACCACAAATACAAAAGATGTAGAACAGTTAGAGTGTTTTTGTTACCATCAAAACATTTTCACAAGGTGTTTCAGGTCATGCAATCATTTAGAGGGGTGTCAATCATCTATAATATCATGAGATCGTCTACGTCTCAACACTTTTCACTAGCCACTTCTAACTTAATGAGTATTCATTGTCCTTTAGCTACTTCTGGCTAACAAAATGAGGTTGATGGTTTGAATGATCATATAATCATTTAGTTTAACTACTATGGAGTGTTTGTGTCTTTTGACAAATGCAAGATTTAGGATCTCTGTCCTAGTTCGTATAATTTTGCACTCTAGGGAGGAGTTACATCTTTCGACAGATACAAGTTTTAGACATTATCTTCTAGGCATCTGGGTGAATACTCTTAGTGTTCATATGGTGACTTCTTCAAAGGATATGGTAGATTCCCTACTCTCAGCTCTGGATCTCTTTCAAAAGTTTTAAGGATAGCTCAAATCTAAGCAACATTTTGACATAATGGAACCTTTACTCTATTGACAACTTTAAGAAGTGTTTTTTTATCTAAACAACAATTTGGCATAGTATCTCCTTTGTTGTGTTGTTCATCTTCTTGATGAAGGGTTTTATATAGAGCAATGGAAGAGATATTCGTTGAGAGGCCATTCGTTGAGCAGTTGTAGCTTCTATGCGTGTCATTTTTTTCTGACCTTGATTGCATTTCATGCAACTTTGATTTATGTTCCTTCTCTATGCAACATCCTTGGTAAAGAAAGCAACTTTAGCTCTTTTTTTTAAGAGATCATTTGATGTCGACTTTTGCTTGCATCTTTAATGGATCTCTTTGGTAGATGAAGATAGTGGATATTTCTTTATTTAAATAATAAGCAGACACAAACACATATGTTCAAATGGTACAATATTATTTACGTGTATCATGTGATTTTTATAAGCATATGATGTGATTTATAAGAGTGTTTTTATCAAACCTAAGAAAAGATTGCACAATGTTGTATCCTCTTTTGGGCAGAGCAATTGTATCTTATATGATCTACTGTTGAAACCATTCGTCTTATACATAATGTATGATTCATGTTTTATGCTTTGCATTTTCAACACTTAATCTCATTTTCTTTTAGATTTACAACAATATACCTCTTTAAGAGTGACTATTATCGGTAATTAAAAAAAAATAAAAGGTGATTATTGTAGGAAAATTAAGTGGTTTGACTTGATCCTAGTTGTGTGTTTAGAATCTGTAAACTAATTATATATTTTTATTTTGTTTGGTAAGGATCGATTCTTTTGATAAATATCAATATGTGATCTTATTGTTTTCTAGAGTTATGCACATACATAATTTTTTTTTTCGGCAAAAAATAAATGAATTAAACTGAAACACTTCAGGGGTGTCTCAACCCTAATATAAATATCCTGTTGCTAACCACCACAGAGAGTAAACAAATAACTCCCTACTTAGGCACCTAACAAGGTTTACCCAACTCAAAACAATAGCATAACAATTACAACAAAGCTTGATCAACGCTAGATCACCAACCAACACTAAATGCCTCCATCTAGCTAAACCATTAGCACTAAACATCACAACTTTTGGATTCCTACAACAAAACAAACAACACTAAATGTGCACAGTAAGAATTATCCGGCAAAGCACATTTGATTGCTACCTCGATCAACCTTTCCTCCACCAATCGTAATACTCAAAATCTACACCATATTGCCAAAAAGCAGAGCCTCTGTGCAATAAACACCCCTTGACAACACTAAGGTATTGTTTGGATCCGGGTGAACACTGTTCACCCGGATTGATAAGCGAGCAAATCTTGTGTTTGTATCTAGTGATTTGCGGGGAATAAAGGGAGGGGAAAGGCAGAGAAAGTGAAAAAAGAATCTTGGCTGAGTAGTGAAGATTTGGAGAGAAAGTTTTATATTTGACCTTATTATCCTTCACCTATGTGCCATAACAGTTGCTGCATGTAGCTATGCAAATATTCGTTCTGCACTCACGCATGAGATTCCTCTGAAAAATTCAGTTTCGTACAAAGTTCTTCAAGAGTGGTGGGTGATGAGTTAAAGAGTAATAAATATGAGAGGATGATAAATATGGAAGGGGAGAGGGAGGTGAGTTATGTGTTTTGAGTTGAGGAAGTATCTTAGAGGTGGTCGGAGGTGCGCGGTGGTAGGAGGTGTGCGGTCGACGAAAGTTCGAAAGTGTTGGAGGTGCGCGGTTGTGGAAGGTTAAAGGTGTGGGTGGGGTTGCGTTCGTGGTGGTGTTCTCTTGGTGGTGATCGGTTGACGGTTCCGTTGGTGGTAGTCGGTGGTGGTTCAGCTAGTGGGGCGGGTGAACGGTTCGTGGTGGTGATGGGTGGACGGTTCGTGGTGGTGATGGGTGGACGGTTCGTGGTTTGGTCAGTGGAGGATTCGTGGTGGTCGTCGACACTCTAGTTCTCTACCTTTTGTGCAGGTATCAATTTCGTAGATTAGGATTTGGAATGTGGAGAATGAAATAAATTTGTATTTTTTATTTATTTATTTATTTTATTTGTTTATTGATTTTAATAGATGTATACTGGTAACCTTTCGATTTCTTAAGTTGTTTGTTCAAAATGCATTAATGAGCATTAATGTGAAATTTTGAATGAGTTCTACTATCATCTGTTAATTAAAAAAAAATTATTAATATGTAATTTATTTTTTAGGTATTTGAAAATATGTAAAGTTTATTTATAATATTTAATTATTTTAAAAAAATAAAGTAAAAGAATTTTATAAATATTATTTTAAATTTGTAAAATAATTATAATTATACAATATATTTAAATATTTTAAAATACTAATTTATAGATAGTGTATATATAATATTTTTTTAAAATCAAGTAAAACAAATTTGTAAATATTATTTTAAATTTATAAAATAATTATAAGTATACAAAATATTTAAATATTTTAAAATAATACTTTATAAACATATACATGTAATATTTATTTTTCTAAAATCAAAGTAAAATAACTTTATAAATATTATTTTTAATTTATAAAATAATTATAAGTATACAAAATATTCAAATATTTTAAAATACTACTTCATGGATCGAAGGTGTTGCGTGTGTTAACCGAGACAAATAATGCGATACCGGAGTTTGTTCCACAAAAAGAGCGTTGTCGGCAAGTTGATGGAAGAATTATGGGGGAACAACATTGTAGTCGTCAAGTCGAATTCAGTCTCATCATTTTAATGTAGATCTTAATGATCAAAATATGGAGGACATCCCAGAGGAGCCGAAATTGGATGCGACCCAATGTGAAACTCCTCGCTCAGTTGACCCTAATGTCGATTCATACAGCTCTAGCCCTAATTTGACACCCCCATCAGTGCCACCTCAGTCATCCCAGCCATAAGGTGGTACTTCTTCTTCTAGGGGCTCAAAAAGAAAAGCCCCCATGGTGGACATCATTGATCTACAATTGGAAAGGCTCAACACAAGGTTTGAAGGATTAACTAATATCCTTGGGGGGGGGGGTAGTGATTAGTCAGATAGGTTATGTCATATTGTTGAGCGACAAGCCATATCTTCTGAGGTTGTCGCTTTGTCATCACAGCGAGTGGCTAATGCTACGGAAGAAAATCTGCAATATAATACACACCATGTTGTTGCAGAAGAAGAACGAAACTCCATATTTCGTGAACACACGTGCACACTCCGCCGTACATCAACTTTTCAGTACTCTGAATCTGATATCTGGGAAATGTTACGTCAGTGGAGATGAACATACAAGATGAAGATTTGTTGGATAACTTTTACGACTTCTTGTGTGGTCATCCTAATGCGGTAAAACAAATCTTTGGTCTGCCTCTCGAGCAACGAATGAGAAATTTGGTGAAGATAATGACTATAAATCCCTAAACTACGTAAAAATTTGGTTGTATTTTATTATGCATGTGTTTTTCTTTTCGGATCTGTAATCTTATTTATGACACGAATCCCTAAACCAATTGTTACAAAGTGGAGTTTAAGCCTAACTCAACCCCATAAAACCGGCTCATAGGGTTGAGGTTTGCACCCACTTATATACAATGAAAGGCTCTAATCTCTAGTCGATGTGGGATCTCCAACACACCCCCCTCACGCCGA
>Ga0123341_1006794_pt1 | contig 10371 bp, 4 predicted proteins | sample Turbeapinknodule_FD_89959 | JGI IMG/M metagenome (GOLD analysis project Ga0123341, IMG submission 89959) | Root nodule microbial communities of legume samples collected from Mexico - Turtle bean Mexico pink nodule | ecosystem: Host-associated > Plants > Roots > Nodule | place: Mexico: Nepantla...
AGCGAAGAACTGAAGCTTAATTTAGAGGAAGCCACGTCAAACACCAAATGGTTGTCCTGCAACTGATATCCTCCGATCACAATTGAAGCTTTCACAAAAGACATTACAGGTTCTGTCCCTCCATCAACAAATGCCAGACATGCAACATTTTCCTTTGCCATAACCATGGAATTGGCTCCATGAATACTCCACTTTGCTCCCCCTTGCAGCACTAGATCAATAGTTGGCACAACTAGTCCTGTTGCGGAATTACCAATTCTTGTTGAATCGAAGCATGCCTCAAATGGTGCCACTGCTGCCACTTTCTTTAATCTTCTTTCGGAGGCTTTCTTGAGGAAATCGCGAAGGAAAGGCTTGTAGACAGAGGTTTGTAATTCAGTGAAAGGACTCATGGTACTAATCTTGGTGCCCCCATTTCCGTTCTTGTCAATAGACAAAAGGGAAGGCTTTAGGTTCACAACATGCCCATCAATCTTAACTGCTTTCACGTCAATGAAGTATTCGTTGGAAGCAACACCTTCCACAGATCTCGGACCTGTGGAAATGGGGTTGACAATGAGAGGGGTGGTTTGGAGAAATTTGGATATTCCCAGAGGATGTTTCCCAGTTCCAACAAGCAAGTTGGTGAAACCTTGGTGGTTTAAAGAGGGTAAACAGAGAGAAAACTTGGAAGGAAGCTTATTAGCGGATGCAAGCTGAATTGGTAATGCATGCTGCGACTTTGAGAAGCCTACAATTCCTCTGCTGTTTTTGGGTAAGCCATTTAGAGGTGTCTCGTTATCGGTGAAGGATGGGAATCGATCGGTGTCAATACAGCTAGAAAGCAAGCCAGACACTTTCTGTTGAACAATGAATATGAAATCCTTAGCTAAGCCACCACCGAAAAGGAATTTTGCTAATGGATTGACTGTGTTAGCAGGACATGTGTTGTTTGTGCAACCTGGTTTGAAGGGGCCGTTGCAGCCAACACATCCAACGTCGGGGCATTGCTTTGAGCCACAAGCGATAGGACGGTAGGAAGAAGAGTTGTAATGAGTGTTACAGTCGTACCATAGGTTTTCTCCAGCAAGATCAATGGTTAGATCAAAGTTGTGCCTAGGAGTTCCTACACCAACTGAAGTGTAGAACAGATTGGTTGCAGGGTCTTTCTTAATGGGAAGGATAAATGGGTGTGGTTTGGTGTTGGGAGCATGAGATGCTGATAAACAACAAACTGAGAAAAGGGGTAATGAGATTAGGAAGAAATGGATGACAAAAGAGGAAAACATTGCTAAGAGAAAGATAATGAATGGTGTTGGTGTGTGTAATAGAGAATGCCGAGTTCTCCTTTTATAGGAAGAATGATGGAGAGCATATGATATGGAGAAGATCTAGTAATAATGATATTTATGATTGCTGGTCGGTCAAAAAGGACGTCCATACAATGCAGACTTCATATTTTGGATACTAGTCTGTCTAACACAGCTGGCATATATAGGTTGTCCTCCTACGAAAGGGAAATGGATAAACTTGGGTTCTTAAATAAAAAACTATTTCATCTTTCAAAATTATAAATAAATGCCAATAGTTTCGGCAATATTCATATAACATTCGTAAGAGATTCATTGCGTTTTTCTATAATTTTCTATAATATCAATTATTATCGTATAAATGTAAGTGATATAGATTTAGTAACAAAACCATCAGTGGCCCAATTTTTTGTCTTAAAATAGTTAAACTCAAACGAACAAAATCACGTTTTTTTTTTATCTCAGCGATGCTAAAAAAAATATAATTTAAAAAATTCGTCGTATATGGCTAGTTAACATTATTCATTTGCAAATTAAAAAAACCATATGCAAAACTTTAACAACAAAAATTCTACAATCAAATTAAGTGTAAGCATAATATTAACCTATAACAAAAAATATTTTTCCGACAAATGAAAAAAAAATGTCCAATCAAACTCTACATGATTATTGATGGAATAACATGTCATTATTTTTTCTTAGGAGAAATATGCAGAAATATTTTAATAGGCTAAACATTTTTGTCCTTATAAATATGGGAAAAAAATTAGACTCTTGTTTTTCAAAAGTAAACTTTTTGTCCTCTATTTTTAAAATGGGTCATAATAAATTTATTCAAAGCCGTGAATTTTGAACATAGGAAATGGTTAAAAAATTTTAAACAGATTCTCTAGTTAATTTTAAACAGATGAAATATATATATATATATATATATATATATATATATGTGAAACTGCAATTTGTAGGTGAATTGAAGGTTCTCTCCAAAGACAGCCACTGTCCATGACTTTATCCCATTCCAACATTTCTTTTTCCACAGAAACAATGCCTATTAAGAAAATACTCCTACTGGACTTGTACCCAACCCCTAAGTAGCCAGTTTCTTCCTGCACTTTCAAAACTTACTCTCATGACACCCCATACGTCACCAAATACGTCATTTTGTCCTTAAAAATACATTCTAAAATCTGAAACACATTCTTAAATTATAGAATATGCTAAAAGCACATTTCAAAATTTTATAATACATTCTAAAATCTGAAATACATTCCAAATTATAAAATATGCTCAACACATTTCAAATTTTATAATTCAGAATTTAAATTTTTAATTCAACATACTTGCAGAATTCAAAAAGAAAAATCAAGATTCATAAATATCTTTCCAATTCTACAATTCATAATATATTTTCAAAATTTTACAATAAAAATCTTTTTTTTTTCTTAAGGAAAATATATTGTGGATTATAAAATCTAAAAACATTCCAAGATTCAACAATACCTTTTGAATTCTATAATCCATAATATATCTTCTTTTAAGGAAACATTATAGATTATAAAATCCAAAAACCGAAAATACCTTTAGAATTCTATAATCCAGATTTTTGTCCTATCACCCATTCCAAAATGAAAAGATATTTGAAGAAGTATAGATCTCAAAAGAAGCTATGAAGGTGCAGGAACAAACAGCCTGAAAGTAAATGAGGAATTTGGATTTTCGTGGAAAGAAATGTATAGTGAAATTCCGTTTAGGTGCTGAAGAAACTAACATGTAACTATCACGGCTGAACTTGAACACTTGCCGGCCAGCTTCAACCGAGCTTGCAGATACAATAGCATAAATTTTCCACATTTTCAGTGATTTAATTAAGCTTCACATCGTAGCTGTTATGGCACTTTGAAACCTCATTTGTAGTTGCCAATTCAATGAAACCCCATTTTCTATCATTTAGAAATAACAGTAGTAGCTATGTAGGAAGGCTATAAACAACAAAGAAGAGGGTAGCTCTAGAAAATCTAATTAATCAACTGCCAATTCAATTTTTGCCAATTTGTTCTGGAAGTTTAAGATACAAAATTTCACTTCTAACTGATAAAATTTAATAACTGAAGAAAAGTAAAAAAATATGAGATACAGAAGACAGGTGGTGCCATTCAAGTCTAAAATAATATAAGCCAAAATTAACAAAAATCCAAGAGACACATCGGGCTACATGTACATGCACCGTGTATGCCAAAATTTAAATACCTCATTAAAACGCTTTCAAGGCATACAATCAGCTTTTGCTCTGGAAATATGTATTTCTACTCATCTGTCACGCATCCGCTAGAAGCAGATTTCACATTTTTAATATACTGGGCCAGGACAAACAATGTAGGATTAGAAACACTGGGGAGAAAAAATTACCAACAAAAGTGTAGATCATATTTCGTTATATAAAAGGTATCGACGTGCATATTTAAATTTATCCAGAGCTAAAAAAACAAATACACATTTAATCATCTAACTAAAGAAGAAGAAAAAAATGCAATTTCCCATCCCACTATCTCTCAGTTGTTATTCTTAAGTGCTTCATGTTGCTTCAATGACACCCATCCTTTGGAAGTTCTTAAATTTTTTGTTAATTTAATTGTGTTTGACCCAGGACAAATCTACCCATAGCAAAGAAAACTAGATTGTAACAGCTAAAAATAGGAGGACCAGAGAGCAGTATTCATATCACATGGATTGAAATATATCGAGACCTCCATAAAGTTAAGGCTACTTTTTTTCCTTCCAATACTTTCAAACCACATACCTTGTACAGAGCTCCTTGGTTAGCTTTATATGGAGGAGCAGTCCACTGTTTCCTGCGTGCCTCCATCTCCTCATCTGATACCAAAGCATCAATTCTCCTTTTCTGGACGTCAACGTTGATTATGTCTCCATTTTTAATCAAGCCAATTGGACCACCTTCCTATAAAATCAATCAAGCTAGTAAAGCATTATAACATGATCTTCAACATTTAAAATCCGACATAGTACTATTGCACCCAATACAATTAAATAGCTTGAATATTGGAACTAAACTGCGTTTCCAAAGAACAAAGTTTAATACCAAAAGGCAGGCCTAGATGGTTTTAGAAGTATAATTTTTTTCTAAATGGACAAACACTACGATTACATCCTCTGAATGAATTGCAAAAGTGTGGATAGTAATTCCAAAAGATTGCTAAAGCAACTTCTTTGGTCCCTTGAAAATAAAGTATTGCACAATATACAATCATTGGCATTGCTTAGAAATATTTCTTTCTCACTCCAGTGTCTTAAGTTTCCTCACAATTAATTTCCTTTAATCATTTGATATGTTGTTCTCACTCTTAACACTACTGCTAAGAATCTCAAGAACAGTCATTTTGGCCACTCACGGTTTAGAGACGAAACAAACCAGGTGGTTCTCATAACACTGATACAAACAGTACTTATGAGCTGAAGAAAGTTAAAAAGACTTTAGCTTGCCCATGCAACATATTATCACTTGTGGTAAACATTTTTACTAATAATTAAGTGCAGGGACTAATTATGACAAGCATTTAGGGTAATAACTTACAGATATCAAACAGTTCATACACTATGCATCTGATTATAAAAAATATTCAATTCACCTGTGCTTCAGGGCATATATGGCCAACCACAAATCCATGTGAACCTCCTGAAAATCTTCCATCAGTCAATAATGCAACTTCCTGCAATATCAAAAGACAATAGCTTAAGAAATGTCAGTCCAGCATAGGTTCATTATGATGATTCATAATGCTTGAAGCCAGGCCTTTCAGTTTCTACTAAAATAATAATGACCGGAGAATCTCTGTACATGTGTTTGGCTAAATAGAAATTTAAAAATAAGCACTCCGGTCAATTGAGTTTGTAATAATGAAGATAAAACTCAACAGGTCAGTTAACACATTCCATAGTCATAATGGACAGGAAACTATTACAAACTAAGTAAATAGAATAAAAAAGATACAAAACAAACCTTTCCAAGCCCTGCACCCATTATTGCACTTGTTGGTGTTAACATCTCAGGCATGCCTGGACCACCCTTGGGCCCCTCTCCCCTAATTACAACCACTTTACCCTGAAGAAATAGAAACACAAGAAATCTTATGTCCAATTTTCTATTTTACCTGTCACCTATTGTGGTTATATCCATGTCAAACCAAACAAATACTGCAACAAAATTGCGAAATAGATAGCAATCAATTCAACCAAATTGGTGATCTGTATAGTTCCAAAGAAAGATTTGGCAACATGCACCAGAATCAGAACAAAGGTTAATCACTGAGACTAACAGTTAAAATAGAAGGAACAAACCTAGTTCTTGTTGCTGCTCAACAAAAAAATATATACAATTCAGAAAAACGTTGAAAAATGCCATTTCTCTTGAATAGTTACTTATTTTAAAAAGATAAAAACCTATAGTCTAACAAGTAAACCCTTATGACTAGAGTGATAGTGTGCCTTTGCAAACATTTTTTCTTTATGATCTTGATTTGTGAAATTGATTTATGTTTAAATTATTTTTCTCAAAAGGAAGCTTGTAAAAAAACTTAATGTAAAATTTTCAATCCAATACCAAAGGTTGACAAGCACACATGAAATAGAAGAACTTTTGGACATTGCAATTCTTGATACTTCATTCAAACCGTCTTCAGTCTTTTGACAGCCCTACAGCTAGAATTGTCCTTATATGCTGAGTTTTAGGTGAAACATGAAAAAAAAAACCTTAAAACTCGAAGGATCCTCTGAAATGGCAGAAATCATCGCCTCTTCTCCTTCAAACACAAGTGCAGGACCTGTTGAATAATATTATAATACTCGTATTAATAAAAAAATGTGATAAGGGAAGATATAATTTGCAAATCAAATCTTTTAGATATTCAAGAAAAGAGGGCATGAAAGTTCACCAGAAAAATACAGTCCTTCTTTTCCAGTAATTTTAGCAACAGAACCCTGTGGTGCAAGGTTTCCATATAATATTTGAATGTGACCTGTCTTCTTGATGGGATTTTCTAGTGGCCTTATTATTTCCTGAATCACAGAAAAATTGTAATTTGTCAAGAGATCAATTTATTAGAAAAATATACAGTTCAACGGAAACATCATACTCATACCTGCCCTTTGGACAAAGGAGGGACAAGTTCTGTATTTTCAGCAAGGGTCTTTCCAGTGACTAGAGAGAAGGTACATGTATGTTAGAGATAAGTGTAACTTTTGGAAATTAACCTTCTGTTCTTAACAGACTAAACACAAAGGCATGTAACATACCAGTTAAACAGTCACCATCTAAAAGGCCTTGCTCAAGAAGGTAGCGGATAACTGCAGGGGTCCCTCCAATCTACAAAAGAGAAGTAAAAAAAATAAGAATTTTGAGCAAGAATAATAATGACCAAAGAGCATATACATCATATGACTGGGACAAATTGATCAGAGAAGCAATGCTCAATTATTTAACAAAAGCATCAATTTCATACCTTGTGAAGGTCTTCCATGACATATTTCCCACTAGGCTTAAGATCTGCAATGAAAGGAATCTCATCGCTAACCTTCTGAAAATCATCAAGAGTCAACTCAATGCCAACAGACCTGCCAAAATTATTACACTTGAGGTTTCCTCTCAGTATTATTTTATAACAACAGGATCCCTGGCATCAAACTTCACTCACTTGGCCATAGCAATTAAATGTAGCACAGCATTAGTAGATCCACCAAGTGCCATAACTATAACCATTGCATTACGTAGTGATTTACGAGTAATGATATCTCGGGGCTTCAAGTCCATCTTCAGTAACTCAAGTAGATATTTCCCAGCTAACCGACACTCATCCAACTTCAGTGGATCCTCAGCTGGTGTAGATGAGCTGCAGGAACAACAAATAAAGGTAAGCACATTTCTAAAAGAAAACAGAAGAGAAACTTACACAAAACTTACCTATAGGGAAGAGACATTCCCATAGCTTCTATTGCAGAAGCCATGGTATTAGCTGTATACATGCCACCACAAGCCCCAGCACCAGGGCAAGAGTTGCGAATAACATTTTGTCTTTGATCCTCACTAATTGATCCACTCACAAATTCTCCATAGCACTAAAGGAAAACCAGAAATTAATGGAACATGATTAACTACATTTGCATTAGCTCGACAGTACACATCAAACCTTGATGTTCAGGAAAAACAAATTTATATTTTAGAGTATATTTCCTATGTTAAAATGAGTGCAAAATAAAACGAGGAGAAAACAATTCACCACAAACAATGAAGAGATGGGATGATATTAAAAAGAAAAGGTCTTCTTACTTGAAAGGCAGACACTATATCAAACGTATTGCCCTGAAAATGACCAGGCTGAAACAAAAAATAACAATAATAAAAATTAGAACGAAGATGAAAGACAACACCTGACTCAAAAACCACATAAAAAGGGGGAGGGGGATGAATATTCCCACACCACGTTCTCTTTCATCTGCTTTTTCACATAATTTTCCTCCTATCTCTTTCTTCTTCTATGAAGACACAACTCATCGCATCTGTTACCTTATCCTCTTCTATTATATATTTCTTTCTCTTCTTTCCACCTCCTTCCAACTAATTTGGTGTATACCATTTTACATTTTCCGAAAGAAAAATACCACTCCCAATAAAAATAAATAAACTATCAGTAACCTACAGTAACGGAACAACAGCAAAAAAGTTACACATGTAGCAATAGCACATTCAGCTCAGAGAAAATTATTAATTAGAAAAATGGCCAAATTCAAGACAATGGATACAATTAAAGTGATTTTACCTTTATAGTCCCCCCATAAACCATAATACTAGGTCTGTTGAGCCTGCCCATGGCAATGATAGTTCCTGGCATCTGTAAAAGCGTAAGATACACATACACACACATAACATCAAGAGCGAAAACGCGGCGCGGGTCTTACATTTTTGTCACAGCCGGGAATGGAAATGTTAGCGTCGTACCACTGCGCAGCCATAACGGTTTCGATGCTATCGGCAATGAGGTCCCTGGACTGCAAGCTGTAGCACATACCTCTGGTGCCCATGGATATGGCGTCGCTGACGCCGACGGTGTTGAAACGGAAGGGAACCATGCCGGCGGCGGCCACACCTTCGCGGACAGCTTCGGAGAGGCTGAGGAGATGCATGTTGCATGTGTTTCCCTCATACCAGACCGAGGAGACGCCGACCTGCGGTTTCGCCATGTCCTCCTCGGAGAGTCCTACGCCGTAGAGAACCGCCTGAGACGCGCCCTGCGACTTCGGCTCCGTGATTCGGGAACTGTACTTGTTCAACTTGGCCGCATCGGTGGCGGTGTCCACCGCGATGGAGGCTCGGACGGAGAGAGAACATGAACGAGAATTCGATCTGACAGATTTCGGCGAAATGGGGATAACGGTGTAAGTCGGAGAGAAGAGTGTGGACTGCATGCTGAAGTGAAAGAGAGGCGCAACGCAAAACACTTCAAAGGGTTTTAGGGAAAGAGATTACAGAGGTTCCGTTCCACCACTAGTGCGCGCACGGGAAAACTCTCTTTAATAGTGTGATACTTCGTCGTTTTATCTTTTCAGAACTTTAGTGGAGCTCTGATGAGCTTCATTTCTTGCACTCCTATTTTTATTTAAGATCACGTGCGTTTAATTTTTGGATAAAATATGTTTTCTTAAAATTTAAATATATCAGTAAGTTTTACTTGTATATATAAATATGGGCTTGCTTCCCAGCAAGGGTTGGGCTTCAATTACACCCCATCTTTGTGCTCTACACAAAAAGAAGTTGGGTATTTCTTCCTGCACCCTATCAAAATTCTTCATTCACCCATCAATTTTTAAAAATAATGTTTTACCTTTTCTTTAAATGACTTTCAAATTATCTTTTCTGTAAATTTTCCAGAATATACTTTTTGGAATTCAAAAAATATATTTTTGGAAAAGAATTTTCAAAATAAATTTTCTGATAGTTCAAAGACAGAAACGAAAGTACAACAAGATCAGCCCAATTTTTTCTCCAAAGAAAAATTAAAAAAAGAAAACATGTAGAGATATAAGGAAGGGAAATATAGGACTTTTTTTAGTAGAACATTTTTCCTTAGGCATACAATATTTAAATGCTTTTAAAAAAAATAGTAAATGCATACTTTCGTTTTAACATGATAACATATGTTAAATTAGTTCGTGAATGTCTTATGAATGTGTCGGTTTCATGATAAATAATGAGTCTTTTGTTAAGGAAATTTAACTGAATAAGATATGTAAGTTATGAAAAACTCATAGTTGAATAACTTAAGTGAATTATGATAAAGTCTTTTACAGGTGTCTTACGAATAAAAAAGGGTATTTTCAGTGAAATTTTTATCAACTTTGAGGACTAAATTGGAATGAAGTTGGCAAAATAAATTATTGAACTAAGAGAATAGAATCTGAATTGTCATTAAAGCTAATATATTCTACTGTATATTACATATGTACCTATTTTAGATACACGTTCTTATTAAAAATTAAATATATTTTTTTTATCAAATTCTTAATATATGAACCAAGTTATCCGCAACAATTAAGAATGAACACATCATCAAATGAATGAAAAAGTAAATAAGAATGGAAAGAGTGAGTTGAAGTGGTTTTTCTTAACATGGGATTTATTTATAGGTTAATATAGCTTTATATGTTGAGTTAGTGAACTAATTAATTATTTACTGTTATTTTGACAAGTTACAACTTACTAAGTATTAACCACCTAAAGAATATAATAGATAATAAAAGTCAGAAGAGAAACAAAAATCTTAAGTAGATAATTTTTTGATAAAAATACAATGTTACATAGTACATTACTGATTGAAAAATATTTATTTATATTAAATAATAAATATATTAGTTAATTTAATTACGTACCAACAAAACATAACTACTTTAATTTAAAATATTTCTATTAATTTAATAATATTAATTAAAAACTCTATTATTAATATTAAACTAATCATAATTAAAGATAAATACTGAAAAATGAATGATTAAAAAAAATTATAAATTTAAAATTAAC
>Ga0123341_1006796_pt1 | contig 10371 bp, 9 predicted proteins | sample Turbeapinknodule_FD_89959 | JGI IMG/M metagenome (GOLD analysis project Ga0123341, IMG submission 89959) | Root nodule microbial communities of legume samples collected from Mexico - Turtle bean Mexico pink nodule | ecosystem: Host-associated > Plants > Roots > Nodule | place: Mexico: Nepantla...
AAAAAAATAAACTAGTAATGTCATTTATATGTACAAGTAGCTTAAGTGACATATATACATATATACATGCATAAACCATGATCATGATTTTCTAATAAGTTGAAATTGGTTGATATGGCTGAATCAAATTGTTAATTATTGAAATTGTAATGGAGCATAAATTTTGCACGTATCGATTGGTATTTCTTAGAGGTGAAATAACTAAGTTTTTAAATTTGTTATTGCATGACTCAACTTCGATAATAATAACATAAATTTTTTGTTGTGCAATCTTATAATTACTTTCTTTCATGGCATCTAAAGCCTCTCTCAAATGCACATCAACTATTGTGTTGTATGAAACAAGACAATATTCTAAAGCCTTTTTTACCTTAGGATTTGTGGTTTCCCCATAACTTTTGTGAATATGTTCTAATGTGGTAGATGAATTAGAATTCACAATTTCAAGTGTTAAACGAGCAAATCCTGCCATGTCTTCTCTAGATCTATGATGAATCGATGATCGTAAAGTCATGACACAAAGATGATAATTGGGTGATTGATGACATATTTGTTCTAATAAACCAGCATGGGTGAGAATTGATAGAATTGGTGTGATAAGAAATATTAACGAGGTGACCAATTGAATAAGAATGAAAGTTGAAGAACTTGTAAATATCATTCTTCTTGTAGATTTATCTATAAAGTAAGGATGAAGGTGATCGAGTTAGGTTTATGATTCTAAAAAGCGACAACAAAATTTATCATAAAATGATTTTAGTGGTGTGACATTTGTATCATTTTTAGAACAAATTTTGACGTCTTCCTTTATATTCGTTGTCATACTCAAAATGTGGTATAAAATAATTTTGAATATAAATTTACATATTTAACCATGAATGAAGTGAGATTCTTCTCATATAACCATAAAATGACATACATATAAAATATCTTTAAAATTCTATTATTTAAAATTTTGTAGGAATTATTATAATAAACATATGATTACATAAATGTGTATTTGAGTTATTTAAGTTTAAAATGTCCAACCAACTTAATTTTCTTACATCAACACATTCTCAAGAGTTAAGCAAACAAATGTCTTTTGAAGATATACGATATGGTCCAATTTCCCTTGGACAAATGTCCTACAAAATTTGAAGCTTAAATTAACCAATGTAATTTAACTAATTGATGCAACAACAAAAAAATTAACTAAAATTTTCAAAGAAATAACATTTATCCTTCATTACAAATCTTAACCATTTTTAATATACTCTTTTGATGTCTTAATGAGTTAAAATTACCACCATGAGATAAATATATTTTTAACATGGTGAATGTAAGAAAGTTAAAAAAATAAGAAGAATAAAGGTGCAGAGAAGCCGCCCCCCACCACAGGTTTTTTTTTTCTCTCTCTCTCCATATTCTCTTCTCTCCCTTCTCTGTTAATATTCTCTCTCAATCTTCATCCATTTTAGAATTTGATCAGACCATGATGTAGCTAGCGAGTTAAGGAACATTTCTATCTGATTAGATTTTCAAACAGAGTAAGTTCATTTTTGCTTTAAAGATAATTTGTTCTCTATTTTTTCTTAGGATTTAGTCATCAATCTTGGTGGGGTTAGTTGAGAAGTTTAATCCTCTCAACATATTCTACTATATACTGAATTTTTGTTCTATTTGGATAACTTACATTAGACCCGTAAATCTTGAAGCTTATCGGACATTGGAGAATAAAATTCTAGAAGTTTCTTGGAAAATAAGCAATTAAGGTAAGGGAAGCTAAATTTAATTTTTTAATAGCACCCTAGGCAAGATCTGGATGTGGAGGGGACGTGGTCTCAGTATCCAATTTCTCTTGCATGAATGTTGTGTGCTTATATATTATGTTGTTTGTTTATGTATTATTAAACTTGTAGAAATATTAAATTTTGATGGTTTAATATCTAAGTGTTGTTTTTTTTTGTATGTTAAACAAACTTTTGAATGTTGTGGATCACGTTTTGAATGATATTGTACGATGAAATGTGTGGAATTGAAGTCATACATTTGGGATAATGTATGGACTTTATGTTTGTATGTGTATTAAGTATTGATGTCTATGTGATAACAGAGATCTCTGAGCTTCACTGATGATCTAAGTCACATAGGCTAAGATATCAGGTTGTGAGAAGCTGATGGGGGAGTTCATGCACACCATGACATATGAGATGCACGACTTGAGTTGTATTGAACTTATCCTAATCCTTTCTGTTGGATTCACTAGTAATCTTTGGATCAGGTGTTAATCTCTAGTAGGACTTACTTAATATGGATCTTCCGGAAGGCGTCATATGTTATTTTGTTTGTTGAATATCCTGGATGTGTAGATCCATGTGAGATTTATGTGATTGTTTTATTGTTGAGATTTGAAGAAAAATGAATAATTTTAGAAATTGATCATGTAATTTGGTTTTCTCTTTTGATTTAATTGTGTATATTATAAAATTATATTTTCACTAGCTTACCCTTGCTTTTTTTTGTGTGTGTTTGAACTGCAATGACTATACTACGCACACAAGCAGATGATCTTATAGGTGTTGGAGGGTCTAAAGAGCTTTAGGGTGTTGATTTTGAAACTTATATTGTAAATATTTATATTCCTATATGTCCTAATCATGTATTAGAAATGTTTTGAAAAACTCTAAGCTTGTATAAAAATATGTAAAACCTATATTCTAATAGTTAGATGTTATTTTTTGGGGTGTTATATAATGAACAAGTTTCAAATCGATTTGTTTCAAAAAAACAATGTTAAAGCATTTAAAACTAAAAAAATAGCATAAGTAATTTGAAAAAAAATACAAATTGATTATAATTTTTAAATTTCTTGAACTAAAAATATTGTCTTCTTGGTAGACAAATGACCACAAGTGTTGAAACAGATCAAGATAGAAAAGGAGTGAGATTACTTCTTACTGCACCTCTATAGGTTATCATGACACCAATACTAAATGTGAATTTATCATTTAGTTTTTTAGTTAAAAAATAAATAAATCTTAAAATCCTATCTAATTCCTTCTTCTATTTTCTCTAAGCACGACACTCCCAAGCATTTGAGTCATCCCCAACACTCCAAGACATCCTAGTACCCCATTTGCGTTCTTTGAAGGGTTTTTTTGGTTCTTTACACATTTTTGGGAGCATTTGACAATCCCTTTGTGATTTATGGTAAAAACGGTTAGTTTGTAAGATGTATTTCACTCTTCCCTTGTACTAATTTCTCATTGTTATTTGGGTTAATCCGTTTTTCGTGATTTTTTTTATTTTGTAATTTGGAAGCCAACTTAGGATCAAAGAGTTTTTTTTTCAAATTTATAGAATTCATAAGATTTTTTTTAAAAACAATTTTTTGGATTACACATGTTCCTATCGAAAATGAACTCGGGGAGTGTAACTTGACGAGGATAGGATGTTTATCAAGGAACGAGCTTTAAATTAGTCTCTGATAAGAGGGGGAGGCCACCTGAAAAAGACTCGATTATGGGATGTGTTTAGCTGTTTGAGCTCTTTGATCTTTCTAATCTTTGGGTGGGCATGCACAACATAATTTGGAAGTATTTTGGATTCTACAAATCCAAAAACACTCCCCTGTCATAAATTGACTTATGGGTAATTGAAATATTTATGTACTTTTCAGATTAGATAATCCGAAAGTTGTTTCCAAATCTAGAATAACGTTATAGATTATGTAATTTGGAATATAAACTTACATTACCGATTAGCTAATCCAAAACACGAGTTTCGGATTGCAACACAAACATTTCAATTAATTCTAAATTGTGTAATGTCGCAATAATCTTTGGAGGTGCAGAAAGAAGCAGACAAGGAGTGAACGGGCTAGCTGGCCCATTAATAAAAACCGATTCCAATAAAAAAACACGGGTCAAGTCGTGGTTCCTTTCTTCGTCGTCGTCTCACTCGTTATTTATTAATTATGAATTTATGATTGCTGTGTTGTGTTGGTGTAGCATAGCATCGTAGCCAGAAAAAGGTGTCACTCCACCGGAGCAACGCAAAGGAACAACAAACTCGCACGCACGCACGCACGCGCTTCTCTGTTCGCTTTCTCCCGCTAGGGTTTCGGTTAGGGTTTCGCTCTGTTACGCCAAGCTGGAGAGGCACAGAGGAGACCGTTACAACAACAACAATGATTTCCACAACGACAATAACTATCGTCACTCTAACAGGGGGCGCTTCTCCGATTCTCCCATGAACTACCACAACACGCGCCGGAGCCCTTCCGGCTTCCGCTCTGGCGCCGCCCCTAACCACCGCTCCTTAGACAGTCCTCCGCGTCGCTCTCCTGGCAGGGGAGGAGGATTCCGGCCGATGGGAGGGGAAGGTCCTGGTGAATTCGGATTCAACGGCCACCAGCCGCCACCGCCGCTGGTTGGCCAAAAACGAGGGTTTCCTGTCTCCGGACGCGGTGGCGGTTCGCCCGGTGTGTGCTTTTTTTTTTTTCTCTCCTTCTCTTTTTCATGAATAGAGGGTTTTTGTTTTCGACGAATTTCAATTGCCGCGCGGCCATTCTTGTAACCCTTGCAATTTATTGGAATGGGAGTCGCTTTTAGGGTTGCTTATGTCCTGTTTCATATTAGTCATCAATTTCTTTTAGTTCGTGTGGCAGTCAATTGTTTACGCCTTGTAGCATATACGTTATGTTTCGATAAACTCATTTAGAGAAGGAAAAGGAAGGGACTAAGTTAATTCTAACTTAGGAGAAATTGACTGTGTCTTAGGGGAGATTATTTTGTGAGAGAAGTTTAATTCATTTTATATTTTTTCTTTTCCTATGAGTGCTTACAGGGGAGTTTATCCTAATCTAACTACGTAGTCTTTGAACTATTGGTTGGAATTAGGGTTTAAGAATGGTAATCTGTTTGGTCAATAATTGGATATTTACAATGCTGTTCCTGGCAGCTTTTTCTGTTGTGAACAGTGGGTTATTTGTATTAACTTTTGGAGGTGTTGCGTTGCTGAAGCATTTTTTACGGGTAATATTACTCTATAGTTTACTTCCGGGGGAGGGAGGGAGGGAGAAACCCCAAGAATATGGGGTGATTGACTTGTGTTTGTCTGAAGTGGCAACTGGTGGGTGGGATAAGGCTTGATGTTGGTTGTGTGTTTTGTCATGATCTGGAGCTGTTTCAGTTATTCCTGTAATTCTGCAATACTGTTTTGTCAAACAATTGACATGTTTTTTCCTTTCAGATCGTTTAGATGGTGGAAATTTTGCTAAACTTTTTGTTGGATCTGTTCCCCGAACAGCTGTTGAAGATGATGTAAGTTATATTGTTTAATGATTTTTCGTTTTCCGTATATTAAATGATATTCACTTCAGTTTAGTTTGGTTTACTACCGATTAACTATTATCTTGATACATTTTTTTATGCCAGATTCGCCCGCTGTTTGAAGAACATGGGAATGTGATTGAGGTTGCCCTCATCAAAGATAGAAAGACAGGACAACATCAAGGTATTTGTTATTTTTATATTCTGAGGCTACTTTGATTCATATGCACTTTATTTCAGGTCTTTTGAGAGGCTGATTGTAGAGAAAATAAGCTCATCATCTTCTCAGTTTGTTTTTGCTACAAGTTCAGACTTGTTAGTATTGGTTCCACCTTTTTTCCCCGCCCTGTCATACCTGAAGGAGCTACAACATGTAAACCTGTAAGCTGCTCTTTGTATAGCAGATGGGATCTTGGAGGACCTAAAGATCCTGCTCTTGCAATTGTAGCTGCAGCAGTGGGGGCATTACCCAACATTTGATTGTAGTTGGAGTGTCAGTTACCATATCTATAGGTTTTTTACTTTAAAATTTTAGAAGTTGGTTATTGTACAAAGGGAACAGAGGATAAACTTAGATTGTTACATTTGAATGGTGTTAATCACAATGTATTTTTGAAGGTTTAATGTTTCTCATTTTGGTGAAATAATTATTGATCAAATGGCTTGGAATGTCACATACGACTTTTTGATTTAATGAAGTGGTATGGGTATGAAGTTGGGTTGACTAATTATGGATGATTATTGATACTAGTGTGTGGTGTTTATTGGAATTCATACTTCATTAGCTATCTTGTGAGTGGTAGTATCTTCTGAAGACGTGATGATGGCCATTTATTTATGTGTGTAAAATATAGGCTCGTAGTTCTAGTGTTGGTGATGTGATGTATGTACGTGATTGCATACGATGCATTGAAAATTATGGCAGGTACTGGATAGCTATTTCCGTGTGTTACTGGATCTTCTGCCAGTTGGTCCATCATACTTCTTTACGGTGCATAAAGTTTTATGCTAGGAAATATAGTTTGTTCAAATGGACATCATGGAAAGCTTGATTCTCCATGGCTCTGAATTCTTGTGTAGCGTTGTGCTTTTGCCTTTATTTATTTGATATTTAAGTTGGATTTACTGTTGTGTTTTGTCACAAGAATTTATTCCAAGCTTGTACAATACCCAGTTGTAGGAGAAAAGCAATCTGTTTTTTATATCACGATGGTGTTTAACTGTTAAAGTATATGAACGCCATATTCTATATCAGAAATCGTCTTTATATTCTAGCGACTGTTAACGTATTAGTACGCGGGGTGAGTATTTGTGGTTGCAGTTGTGTTGTGTGGATCTATACAATGTGGTGGCTTTAGTTGAGCCTTCACCCTTGTGTGCTTTGGGGAAGTGTAAACCCACAGAGAATATGATGATACACTCTGATAGGAGATGTGAAATAGGAGTTTATGCTTAACGAAAAAAACAGAGTATGTTCTACTCATACCCTTATATTTTCAACTGTAGCTACCTTTTAAGCTGCCCCAGTTAATGCTGATTTATAAATCAGCATTATACTGGTTATTAGAAATTCAAGCAACTTTTAGCTACATGCCAATTTTTGTTTGTGCAGATGAATTGCACTTTACAGAATTCGTTGTTAACCTTCAAATCCTTTAAAGTTTTCTAGCTATAAGAGTACTGAAGCCATTTGGTCTGCAACTGGTAGTTGATTTTACAATTGTTTGAGAAATATATAATAAAGTGTAGTCTAATAAGACTGTTGTGGAACTATCTTGTGATATCTTGATGCTTGAATGATTTTGCCTCATGCTTGTGATGAGATTATCTTGGGGGTCAGCTGAAACTTTTGAGATCTTAATCTCTGCCTTTTATATAGGGGTTAAAATATAGTTTGGTTATTGTTTTATCTCTATATGAATTCTCTTTAGTCTTCTCTTGGCAGCCAAATAGTTGTGACAAAGTAAAATATCTCACTGGAAGAATCATTCTGATTTGTTGATGAATTAAAGACCATGACAGGCCTTTTTTTAGTTGTCTGGGTTTGTAACAGTTAGTAATTTAAAGCAAAATAGGGTTTAAAATAAAATCACATTGAGTTTTATTTTTCTATCATTTTTCTGCCAAATGTCTTATTTTCTGGATCTATATTTATCGACACCTGTTACTGGGGGTGTTGTATCATTTAATGAAACTGGTATAAAGTATCTTTGTCATGCAGGTTGTTGTTTCATAAAATATTCTACTGCAGAAGAAGCTGATCAGGCAATCAGAGCACTGCATAATCAACATACTCTTCCTGGAGTGAGTTGTGCTTACGAATCCTAGATTGTAAATAGTGAGGACAACTTATAGTTGTTAGTTAATTATTTTCTGATGCATGTATGTTATTATTTAGGGTGTTGGTCCAATACAAGTGCGATATGCTGATGGTGAACGGGAACGCCTTGGTAAATGTTTATATTTATTGACATTGTTAGGCTTGCAAATTCTCACTACCACATGTATTATGCTCAAGGATTTAAAAAAAAAATACTGTTATTGTATCAATGATGATCATAGTTGTAATTTTTCGTCTTGAAATATCTTTATGTTTTGAAACTTGTGTCTATGTTTATCGATTGAAGTTAGGGACATAATACTTGTCCCTTTTATTAATTTTATTCATATGCACAAGACATCCTGTGTATTATTCCACATTTTGTTTCCCCAAATTACATTTATAACTGCTAATTAGTTGATAAAGTAAAAAAAACTAGCAATATTTGTTCTAGGGGAAGAATTTATGCATGGATGTGTTTTTGTGTCTCTGACTGCATCATTGTTATTAGTCATCTAATAATAATGTACTGACTGTTTCATGGTCATGCCACTTAATTTATATGATAGGTGCAGTTGAGTACAAGTTATTTGTGGGCTCTCTGAACAAACAGGCTCCCGTAAAGGAAGTTGAGGAAGTATGTTTCTTGCTGTAATCAAACTTTACGTTATAGGCTGTTATACTGTTTTAAATGAACATTTTTGTGTGTTGTATTTCAAAAGGGTAACTTTGGCATGATGGAATTTATCTGTGCTTAATAAATTGCTATTATTATTATCCGTGGTTAATATTTAACATGAAACTAATTCATGATGCCTACTTTCTCTTGCATCAGATTTTCTCAAAATATGGCAGAGTTGAAGATGTTTATCTTATGCGTGATGAGAAGAAACAAAGTCGTGGTATGTTTCCTACCTACATGACTATGTGATATTAGCCGGAAACCAGCTAGGGGATGGGTGTGGATCCATAGGGGCAAGGGGTTTGTTTCTGTGCTTCTCAGTTTCATAATTCTTCTTAAGGGAGTTATGAATTGGTTGGAACAATGAGTAGTTTTTACTGTTCCCATCTATCTCTGAAAGCATTTTATTTTATTTTTCTGGGACTACTTTTTGTGTCTCTGTATGTTTGTGTTTGATTTTTGATGCAATACTGAACAGATAATATTTTCCCTTATTTTGGTTGAAGGATGTGGTTTTGTCAAATACTCACACAGAGATATGGCTCTGGCAGCTATTAATGCACTTGATGGTGTCTACACAATGAGAGTATGGAAAAAAATATTTTTCTCATTTCAATAGTTCTTCTTATGAATGCATTATGGTTAATCTTGTATTTTTCTGCATAGGGTTGTGAGCAACCACTAATTGTCCGGTTTGCTGATCCTAAAAGGCCTCGCCAAGGAGATTCCAGGTCTGTCCTTGCTATTTTGATAATCCTTGAGCATAAAAGTCCATTCCAAGGCTAATTATAATTAATTAAACCAAGCATTGAACCATGGACTTTTTAAATTTGACCAAGATTTTGACCTGTGCTATGTGATGTGAATATGAAATAAAGCCTAGGCCAGAAGTATTCTTTTTAGTTAACAATTTCAATTTGAACGCTCTGGTATGTTTGCTTTCCGCAGTCTGGTTAGCTCACATTTTAAGGAGGCCCTGTTCAAACGGAATAGGTCTCAAACAAGGCTGGTTTGTTGTATAAGTTGACAAAAGGGATTTTTCCTTGTTCCTTGTGTCTTGCACACCTAGAAGTTCATTCTTCCTTGGCACTTATTTACTTTTTGTCACTCAGGGTGTTGGGAAGGAATTTTTCTTTGATTTTGTGTTTGAGTTATATAAGGAGCTTAGACCTAATAATATTCTTGACACATGTGCATAGAATATGAATCAGCTGCTGTTTATTGGCAGAAAATATAAGTTTGTTCTGACTTTGTGGCTTTTAGATTTTCTATGATTCAAATGCATAGTATGCACATATGAACATGAGATTTTTAAAATTGTGCTTGGCTTGCTTCAGGGGTCAGGCCTTTGGAGGCCCAGGATTTGGTCCTAGATTTGATGCACCAGGCTCAAGGTATTCTCCCACCTTTACTCTTTCCTTTTACCTCTTGCTTCCTCTATTGAATTCTTGTCAGTTAAGACTTGTTACAATGATTTCTTCTGTAATTCCTTCTGCAGACTTCCATCCAATATTACTGATCCTATGGGTGATCGAATGCCTCCCCCTAATGCTTGGCGACCAATGCATCCGCCAAATATGGGGCCATCCACTAATGCTGCTCTTCATGGCATGGGGCCACCAATGCTTCCAAGATCTGGTGAAATGGTGCCTACAAATGCAGTAAGTACAATTTTTTGGTCACCCTAAATGTCCAATGCAAAAGGCCTCCACATTTTCTTTTTTGAGATTTTCTTCTAAGTTCTTATTGTTGTTTTAGTTTTTCATGTTCTGTGGATGGTATGTGTTCTTGCTACTAAACTGTTAGCTCTTTGCAACCTACTGTGTTTGGACATGTAGATCTGGGACGTAGTTATTTATTATTGTCAACTAATGTGAATAAGGATAAAACTAAATGTTTGACTTTTATGTGACCGCATATATATATATATATATATATATATATATATATATATATATATATATATATATATATACATATATATATATATATGATTTACTCACGCAAAAATACACTCTCTCAAGAATGAAAAACTATTCTCTCTCTCTAATATA
>Ga0123341_1006797_pt1 | contig 10370 bp, 8 predicted proteins | sample Turbeapinknodule_FD_89959 | JGI IMG/M metagenome (GOLD analysis project Ga0123341, IMG submission 89959) | Root nodule microbial communities of legume samples collected from Mexico - Turtle bean Mexico pink nodule | ecosystem: Host-associated > Plants > Roots > Nodule | place: Mexico: Nepantla...
CTCATAGAAGTTGGCAAGCATGGAGGAGCAGCCAGGGCCACCTTGGAGCCAAATGAGAAGTGGGGTTTGGGAGAGATGCAGAGTGGAGTTTTGGGCTTCATAGAAGGCGTAGAAAATTGCAGATGCAGAACTAGGGTTCACTGGAAGGTAACCAGACCTGCTGGGGTGGGCTTCTTTGGGGAATGAATGGCTTGATTGTGAAGCAGACAGGCATAGAAATAAGCAGAAGAAGAGAAGGAAATGGTTTTTGATGAAGTGGAACTTGTGGGTTGCTAAGTCCATCATCTGGTGGCGTATATTTCAATGTGCAGTCTTGGAGATAGAATTGGTAATGTAGACAATTGAAGGGCTGAACTTATAATAGCAATGGCTATAGTATGGAAAAACGTTGGGTTTGATACCGACAGAAAATAAAACAAAACCGAAGAAGAGAGATAGATAGTGGCTTCAGGAATAAAGAGGTGGGGGTCGTCGAGTTGACTCCTTGTGTGTATGCATTGACCGCAATGTTACTTATTTTCTATAGACCTTCATTGGATTAAATGAAATAATTATATTAAAAAATCGGAATATTTCCATAGTGCTATTTTATGGAATTATCTTTTAAGTATTTTTATGGTGTAAATTTATTGTTTAACATAATAGATTATTGGATCACTGTTTACTTGAGAGATTTATGTAGTAGTCAAGAACATTAAGGATAAAATTACTTTTGGTCATAATACATTTATAATTTATAGGGGGATGACTTATCTTTTGTCAATCCAAGTGTTTAGTTGGTTAAACTTTTTTTTCTATATTTGTGTGTAATGTCTTTCTCATCAACAATTTTAATACAAAGTGGAAAATCGAGTAGATGTTGTCTAAAACTCGATAGTATGTTACTACGGTCCATAAACTTCATGTGCTCAAATCGAGACGGTGTAGAGCCTAGTCATCATTTTATCCTGAAGTTGAAATGTTATTCTTCTTTGGCAAACTATCCTTAAAATTCCAAACGTTTTCTTAACTCAAGTGACATTTGAAATGACCTTTGAAGGGTCACTCCTAGTCATTCAAACATCATATCCTTTCAAAACTCATTAAATATCCATCCCTAACACCGTTGTGGTACAATTTAGCCTTTACAGACACTAGTAAAGGGTATTTTTGAACCTAGGGGTACGTATAGAACTTATGGAGCCTAGGTCAAGTAAATGTTTGTTTCTTTTAACTTAAGTACGTGTGTTCTAGGACACATAGTGGTTAAGTGACATTCGTGACAAAGATAACGTTGCACCATGAGTAGGGTGCTCACGTAAGCAGAATATTCCCATGTTGTTGGCGCATGAGTTGATGCCTTGCTGGCAGGTAATTGTCCTGTTATTATTTTGTGCACTCCTTAGAGATAAGATTTCTTTCTGTTAAAGCATCTTGAAAGAAGCGCCTCTAAACAGAATGTTGCTTTCAGTTGAGATTAGATTCTCATGAAACAAAGCTATTACAAGAGATAAACTATAAAAGGGGCTTGAGTCCCCAGGTAAAAGTTGTTTTTAAGACTGAAAATAAATTATTTTTAAATTCTAGTAAGCCTTTTACTGAGGTACCCCCGCTATTTCAACAGAGCCGCATTCAAGTGCAACAAGATGTAGAACAGATTGCAAAAGAGACAGATCGAAACTAGAACTTGTCACTAGAGTCAACCGACAACAAAGTCTACCAGCAAGAACAATTATAAATTACATTGAACTCACATCTAAAAAATTATTAATTATGAATGAATTTAGATCTAAAGCAGGTTTATTTAATTAAGGTAAAAAATATAAAATAAAATGATATTATCATAAAAGTGGTTTTTTTTTAAAAAAAAAAATACACCATATAAATGGTAGTTCATATGTCCCACACATATATAAACGGTTCAAAATTGTCATTGAAAATTTCATTCCACTAACAAGTTCACCATCATTAAAAGAGTTTTTAAGTATCTTCAAAACCTCATTTTCTTGTGGTGAAACAATAAAAACAAAATAGTACTATAGAAAATAAATACAAAGTTATATAAAAAAATACACCGTTGATTTTCAATAGCATGACTTCTTATAAAGTTATGTATGTGAAAGTATTCACGAGGGCAATTTTTTTAAATATACCCATTTCGGAAATTTTCAAAAAAAAATTACACAAAGGTGTAAATTTTTCTAAGAAAAGAGAAAAACAACCCAATAATGAATACAAGGATAATAAAATTTTAGATCTTACTAAGAATGAATTGAATACTTGATCAACCAAAACACCTATTAACCAATTGTTTATCACCAACTTTACTATGAAAAGGAGACTTCACTTTACTAAGAGTATCCTTCAACAGATCAAAATGAATTAAAGATTGGAAATTGAAACTCAGGTCGGGGAACTCTTACCCTCCCCTGCCCGTTAGCCCGGAGAAAAGGTATATGGCAAAATTCATTTATTTTATGTATACAAAAAACAAAATTCCGTAGTTAACATGCTTTAACACACAAACACACCGTCTTCTACCTGCCCCTCAAGCCACATCGATCACAAGTACCTTAAGTTTTTGGTCAATAGCAATCTTCAGCAGCTTTATTGTTCCTCATCGAAACATAGGGTGATAGAGAACCGAATTCTAATGATGGTTTTCATGACTCACGTTTGTAGATAGGTTCGTCTAAAAGAGAAGAAGCTTTTACGCCGGAGGCCCGGACTGATATGACATAAGAATATTTAAAAATATTACTTCCACTATCAATACCAAGGGAAAAAGACACGCAGAGCTACAAGAATCTATCAAACTTGCATGTAACAAAATATACCTACTGAGAAAAGGGATCAGCTAGAGTAACTTTTCCCGACAGACCCAGACGGTTATCATGAGTGGTTTTAAATTACCTGGTTTTTTATGCTTCCATAAACTTGCAGAGTGAATTAGGAGACCCTGTCCTGATATTGTCATGCTTGTATTTGAAGTACTGATAACTCGATTCTATTTCTGATATTGCCCAAGTGGCCAGCATCCACCACTACCTTGAACTTGACGTGCTACTGGCACTAACCGCCAAGGGTTCTCGTTTGCTTCAACGTTTGACGGGAACAACTCACCCGACCCATATTTTGATTCCGATACCAGCCTTAACCCTGCAGGTGACTTTGACTCTCCTAACTCTGATTCATGACGCCTAACCGGACTTTCTACATTCAACTGCTTCTGCTCCACACTTTGGTTATCATTCCTCGCTGAACTAGGAGAGTTCACCAAACCTTGAGCTTGGTCTTGAGATTGTAATTGCTCCTCAAATTGATTTCTATGTTGATTTGGCTTAGGACGCCTTCCGCGGCCTCGACCTCGAACTTGCTGCTGTTTAGCTTGAACTTCTGATAATTGTGCCTCATTGTTGATTGTATTCCGAATCAGTTTAGGGGCACTCCCCCTACCTCGGCCATGCTGCTGCTCTTGATCTTCTTGTTGTGACTGCTTCTCACATTGGATTGGATTTTCATTAAGTTTTGGTGGCCTGCCACGACGACCTCTACCTCTACCTCGACCAAGCTGCTTAACTTGGCCTTGTTGTAACTGCTCGTCACATTGATTAGCTTTTTTGATAATTAGTTTAGGAGGTCGGCCCTTACCTCTACCTTGACCAAGTCTCCCTAAACCTCTACCCCCGCCATACTCATCCTGCTTCTCCATGTCGTTTATATTTGACTTATCTTCGTGAAGATTGCCATCATCTGAAGGCAACAATGACACTACTGCACGGTTTGCTACAGTATGAAACTTTCGAGGCCTTCCTCTGGGACGTTTGGGAGGCTTCTGCTCATAATCCTTGGACATAGGGTCCTCGTCTAGGTTCCCTTTAAAACTTCCTTCATTGTAATGCTGGGGTTGATCATCGTGAACATTTCCTAAAGTTGATGAAGCTTTGCTTGTGGACAATCTACCTAAATCAATATCTGAAGAAACTTCATGTTGCACCTGTGGTGGAGGTAATTTTATTTCTGCAGACATTATGCACTTCGGATACCCTTCTGAAGTAGGAACCAACAATTGCTGCCCAAAATCGTACAATGGATTAACTGGAGATTTGGGTGCTGCTGACTGGGATGAAGAACTAGGTTCTGTTTTGTTTAAATGTGAGGAATACATCAGATTTTCAGCTTGATCATGTGCCTGTATCCTCTCATTGAAGCAATTGGCATTTCTGCGTAGCCTACAACCCGGACTTGTACCTCGACCTTGGGGTTGTGATGGGCACCTTTCATCAGTTTTCTCTTCATTTGGATCTTGCTCGGCAACAGTAGTATCACATGAGGGCAACAACGACTCCCCCTCGCTGGATTGATGAGTCATCAGGGTCTTTTGCTTGCATACCTCAACATTCAAAGATAATGAACCCGAAATCTTGCCTACTGCATCCGAATTACTTTCTGAAGTCCAATTACAAGCCCTATGCAGTTGCAATTGTGCAGGTGATAAGGGGTTAGCAGCAGCTGGTATGGACTTCAGTGCTGTTGGCTGGGAGGAACAAGCTGTTTCCCAATGCAACCTGGAATCCTGTTTTGACAAAATCTTTTAGAACTTATATAATCCACGGACAAAGGATTCGCATTTACTGTTACCTTTCAAGAATAATTTAATAAACTATTGACATCAATGACTCTCACAAGGTTAAAAAAACGAAGGGAAACAAAAGTAATAAAGCGGGTTTACAATGTTGAAAGGAAGCATAGCTTGGAACATGTTTTAGGGGGATTTTCTTTTAATTTGTGTTTATATTATGACTCTCAGCAAGCTAGCCATTATAATATAAATTGCTAGATTGAGTAAAACAGATTGAAAATTGAAAAAAGAGAATCATGGACTGGTTTGGAACAGGGGTTGGCATTAGCATGTGACCATGCAGAGACAAAAGGTCAAGAGATTCAAAAATGACCTTTCCCAATTAAAATATAACAAGACAGCAAAAACACACAAAAATAGTACTACCAAATGATCATTTGAAAAAGAGAGTGTATAATCCGTTCTATAAACACAGATAGTGGGTCACACCCTAAACCCTCCCCAAAAAAACAAAAACCAACCACATCAAAATCAAGATTCTACCAAATACTGCATTACCTGATTTTGTGACTCTGTTAAACTCTTTTGCGGTTCTACTTCCTGGTGTTGTTGACTTTGTTGTCCAACCACTAGAACCAGTCTCTTTTTACATTCTTCTTCAGCACCACGTTTATTATTTTTCCGTTTGTCCCTCTTCTTCTTCTCGCTACCCTCACATTGTTCATTCACTTCATCCTCCACCTTGAGCACATACCTCCAACCCGAAACGCGCGCAATCTCCCCTAACTCACAAAGCTTTCCCAATTGGAGAGCCAGAATCCTCGCATGAGCCCACGGTAAATCACTGTACTTCCTCTTGATGAAGTCCGATATCGCCTCCTCCGTCGACCCAGTCCCATCCTCCAAGCCTAATATCGCACTACGTATCATCTAGAAAAAAACACCGCACACACACATAGTAACGTAAATGTAGAGCATTACGATTCCGAAATGCGAAAAACAAAACAGAAAAAGAAACGATAAGGATACCAAGGCATAAGGAGGGTGCGTTGGGGTGTGGAACGCGGGAAAAAGATCTCCGAGGCGGCGTTCGATGAGGGAGGAGTGGCGCACGTGGGGGGAAAGCGAAGGGTCGAGTTTCTTGAGTTGAGAAATGACAGAGTCTCTGAGGTGAGCCATGACGCGCGTGGTTCTGGAACCTTCTTGGTGATTTCGTTGGGGATTTGTTTGCGTCGTCATGAGTGTCGTCTTCGGAATTGCGTTGGTCCCAAGTTTCTGCGACAATTCACGTAAAGTGGCTTGCAGGTATATTATATCTTAAGCTCAAAAGGTGCATTTCAACGCGACTTCTACGAATTAGTTCCAATATAATTGGTCCATCCGCGCAGGTGAACCACTAGCGTATGACGGCGCATTGGAATTCGTAGGTTTATCAAATACTACTCTCACTTCTTCTAGGTTCACTTCCTCTGTGCTCGTCGCTCATGCTTCTTTTATTATTTTTTTAATTATAAATTATTTTTAAATTCCATAAATAATAAATCAAATATATTAATATCCTTCCTAAACTCTAACTTTCTTCGATATAAATAATATTTTGAATCTTTAACCCTTCACATAACTAATCAATCAAAATTACAACAGTAAGTATATAAATGATAACTTATTATTGTACAAAAATATATAAATATGAGGCAGAATGTTTCCTTACATACTTCTCTCTCTCTTTCTTACATGTTTAGTTCTCTCTTTCTTTCAAGATTTTTTACATATTTAGTTCTCTTTTTCTTTGTAATATTTTTACATGTTTAGTTCTCTCTTTCAAGATTTTTACATGTTTAGTTCTCTCTTTCAAGATATTATCTTTATAATTTCTTACATGTTTAGTTCTCTCTTTCAAGATGTCCTCTTTGTAATGTTGATGGTCTTCTTCTATAGAGGATGGTTGTGTAAGAGGAAGATACTTCAATCCTTAAGTTAGTCTTTTTGGATAGTTGAAAGTGATAAATCTTAAACTCGAAAAAATCAAAGTCATCCAAGAGTGGCTAACCTCGTAAAATGTAAGAGATGTTATGAGCTTCCATGGTTAAGCCAGTTTTTATAGAAGATTTGTTCCCAACTTCTCAAATCTAGCTTAACCACTCAATGAGTTAGTGAAGAAAGACACTACATTTTGTTGAACAGAGAAACCTGAGCAAGCCTTTCAAAATTTGAAAGTTCAACTCACTAATGCACCCATTCTAGTTTTAGCAAACGTTTCAAAATCTTTTGAGCTAGAGTGTGAAGCATCGGGAGTAGGCATAAGTGCAGTGTTATTGCAGGATTGGCACCCAATTGCATAAGTGAAAAATTACATGGTGTAGCTTTCAATTATCCCACATATGATAAATAGCTCTATGCACTTGTGAGGGCTCTACAGACTTGCGAACATTATCTAGTTTCAAAAGATCTCGTCATACATAGTGATCATGAGTCTCTTAAATATTTGAAGCGTCAATACAAGTTGAACAAAAGACCAACAAAGTGGATGGAATTTCTAGAACAATTTCCATATGTTATCAAATACAAGAAGGGCAGTACAAACATTGTGGCAGATGCTTTATCTCATAGACATGCCCTCTTTTCTAAACTTGAAGCCCAAATTCTTGGATTTGAAAACATACTTGATGTTTATAAAGATGATCCGAATTTCGCACCCACTTTTTCTAATTGTCAACATAGAACACATGGAGATTTTTATGTTTCTGAGGGGTACTTGTTTAAAGAATGAAAACTTTGTATACCTCAAGGAACACATAGAAAACTCCTTGTAAAAGAGTCACATGAAGGAGGACTCATGGGTCATTTCGAAGTTGATAAAGCTCTCGAGCTTTTAAAAGGAAAATTCTTTTGGCCACACATGAGGAAAGAAGTTCAAACACATTATCATAGATGCATTTCATGTTTAAAAGCTAAATCTAAGACAATGTCTTGTGGACTTTACACTCCTTTACCTTTTGTTTATGCTCCATGGGAAGACATCGACATGGATTTCATATTGGGTTTCCTAGGACACAAAGAGGTTTTGATAACATCTTTATGGTAATGGATAGGTTTAGCAAGATGAATCATTTTATTTCTTGGCATAAAGTGGATGATGCTAACAACATCTCTAAGCTCTTCTTTAGAGAAGTGGTAAGACTTCATGGTTTACCTAAACCATAGTTTCGGATAGAGATCCTAAATTTGTTGGTCATTTCGGAGAACTCTCTGGGAAAGGCTAGGAACTAAGTTGAACTTTTCAACTTATTGTCATCCTCAAACGAATGGACAAACAAAAGTTGTGAATAGATCTCGATCAACTATGCTTAGGTCAGTCATGAAAGGGAACCACAAATCTTGTAATTAGTACCTTCCTCATATTGAGTTTGCATGTAATAGAATGGTCCATAAGACTACTAATATTTATCCATTTGAGGTTGTATATGGATTTAATCCTCACACTCCTTTGGATTTGTTACCTTTACTTAATCCACAAGAATTTGTGCATAAGGAAGGGGTAACAAAAGCCAATTTTGTAAAGAAATTGCATGAGAGTATTAGAGATCAAATACATAAACAAACAAAAAAATATATAAAACATAACAATAAGGGGAAGAAAAGGATGATTTTTGAAGAAGGAGACTAGGTTTGGCTTCATCTTAGAAAAGATAGATTCCCAAGTCAAATGAAGTCTAAGCTTAGTCCCCGAGAGATGGTCATTTCCAAGTCCTCAAAAAAATCAACAATAATGCATATCAGTTAGACCTGCTTGAAAAATATGGAGTGCATGCTACCTTTAATATTATAGATCTAACACTTTTTGCAAGTAGCACAGATGAAGAGGTAGAGACATGTGGTTTGAGGAAAAATTCTCTTATAGAGGGAGGGGATGATGGTAGAAGGCCTAACTCAGGACCAACTACTAGGGCAATGGCAAGAAAGATTCAAGAAGATTAGGACTTTGTTACTGATGGCAGAGACATCCTTCTATACATGTTAAAAAATGTCATAACCTAGTGTAGTTTTTCTAGAGTAGAATTTAAATTTCTTGCTAAAAGTAGAATAGGAATTTTACTTATAATTTTTATTATTTGAATTAGGGTTAAGGTTAGGCATATAAAAACTAACATAGGTTGAATTATGGCTTCGTTGAGGCTCTATAAGAGTCACATGAAGCACACCTAGGTCATGCTTGCAATGTGACTCCAATTAGGTGGCACTTTCAAACCTAGAGCATTTGAATTTCCCCTCTCAAATTTGTGTAACATTGGCGGACATTTATGTTATTTAAAGGGGTGCTTGGCTCATGAATTAATAAGATCAATTTTGAGTGTTATGCTGCCAAGTTGCTAGCCTACTCACTCCCTTGTCTAAACCTCTCTAGGATAGACACCTTTGGTTTTCTTCTTCATCTTTTCAAGTGATATGACCCAACCAATCACTCTCCTTACTCTTCATGCACCTACAAGGAATCCATAGCTCCATTGGAGCCATACTTGATCCACTTCCTACACCAAGTTTCCGCCAATTCCTCCAAAAACTCCAAGCAAACAAGCATTTCGAATGAAGGAACCTATGGGAGTTAACTTGCAAAAGGTTTTCCGGTGATCAAGTAAGTGCTCTGTATAAGAGTGAATGATATATTGATAAAAGCGTACCTTACTTTTGTATAGCGATGCTTATTTATAGTGTTAAAAGTGGATTATTTCGTTTATGGATCGTATGTAATGTGTATCTTTAATAAAATAACATTCCCTATTTATCGCATGTATATCAAATTTACAGGATATTACCTCATTTATCGCGTATCTCTTCATTTACTATTAAGGTAACCAATTAGTCTGAAATTAATCTGATCGGTTAGTTACTAATACCAAGTGACGTGACTCACTAGGTCCTGACTAGTAAAAAAGCAAAACATGAATATTAAAATATGAAAAAAAATCAAATTCTTACTTTTTTATTTTAAATTTAAAATTCTGTAATTTTAAATAATTCAATTACTTTAATTACACAATTTTAATTTTTTTAAAATTTCTTATCCAAATATCATATTTTATCGTAGATCATTTCGAATTCTTTAAAAAATATTACACTCGCAATTAATTAAGTAATGGTTGCGCGTTCCATGGGCGAGACTAGAATATTATACCTAGTGACTGAGCAGATTGTTATAGGTTCTGTTGTACGGCCTTTTTCATCGATATTCTTGTTTGGCGCAAAGTTTTTTAAGAATTTTGCTTACTCAATAGTGAGTGGAGGGAAAATGGGTAGTTGTTGTTCCTGCCAAGAACTTGAGCACCTTCGTGCGTCTCTTCAAACGGTGGAACGTGAACCTTCGAACTTGCTCCCCCTCCCGTAATGATTTCCTGCAACACAAAGACAAATGGCACGCTCGCGACCGTTTGCACTCCGACGCTCAAGTCAGTAAACGAGGCAAAAAACACCGTGCACCTCCGTATCAGAGCAAGACAAACACTGTGCTCTTGGAAGTGTGTAACTAAATTCTCTCCTATTCTCTCTCAAGTTCACAAGTGCGTGCAGTTTGCCAGAATGACAGAGTACTTGGAAAACATACCTTGTGTTGTTTCTCTTTGTGCCTTATATACCTTTGTCTGCGCTTCTTGTTGAACCAAGTGGTGTTCAAGCTTTGAAGAATCCAAACCCTTTGAAGGATGTTGAAGCCTTGGTTGTGCTTGTTGTTGCTGTGCTGTCCTAGATAGGTTCTGGGGTAGTTTGAGTATTGTAATCCACCTCTTGATTGAATCCAAAGCATAGGCATTCTCAA
>Ga0123341_1006798_pt1 | contig 10369 bp, 9 predicted proteins | sample Turbeapinknodule_FD_89959 | JGI IMG/M metagenome (GOLD analysis project Ga0123341, IMG submission 89959) | Root nodule microbial communities of legume samples collected from Mexico - Turtle bean Mexico pink nodule | ecosystem: Host-associated > Plants > Roots > Nodule | place: Mexico: Nepantla...
AAAATTAATTAAACCCAAAACATACATTGGTGTAAAAAAATTTAGGTGAAAAAATCATTAAAAAAAATTTGAGGCTATCTTCGTAATTATTCAAAAGAGTAAAAAAATCAAATGGAAAAAAAAAAAAAAAGGAATTCAAAACTCCAGCAGCAGTTACAAAATTTTAGATCACATTCATTTTCAATTAGATTTTAGCATAGATTTGGAATCCTCACTCTTTCCATCGTTATATTAGAGAAAAAGCATGATTCAAAAGTATTGTCGTAACCAAACACTACCTTAGTATCTAGAGTAATTTTCCATCTCCTAAGATCAGCCGTGAGAAATGGCAATTAACTATGACTTCTTTGTGAAGATTTACTAAGTAATAATAAATAAATTAAGGCATTTGATTGAAGTAGTAGGCTCTTAACAACAAATAAGTTTAACGACAAATAAGTCTAATGATGCAAGGGTAAATGGAAAGTGTCAATGTTATGAAATGTAGAATAGGAACACTAATATCAAAGTAGGTTTATGCAAATTACTTATTCCTTCCTTTCTGCGCCAATCGGTACATAACTAAGTTGTGATAAACAGGTGATCAGATCAGTATTCAACATCCACAATAAGTATTCATAAAAAACGTGGCTGAATATAAATTATTCTAGGGGAAAGGGTATGCAGACAAATGTATATCAAATGGAAATTTTGCAAACTACCAAACTAACATAAGAATTCGTAGTGAATAATATATGGTGTTGTTCATGAGCTATCTTCAACTACATGAGTAGTTTCATAAAGCAAATTGAGCCAGTAGCATGTGCTATAAAGAGAAAGAGAGACTTTATCAAGGATAAAAAAAAGCCTCAACTTTACATGAAATTTAGTGTTACTTGTCAAGCATACAAGAAAAGTTCATCACTTTAGGCAATCAAAATGGGGAAAAATGCATAAATACATTGTGGAAAACTAAATTGAGAGTAATCTTGTCTTTTTAAGTTCCTGTGCTTAGTTGTTGCACCTTCTGCCACCAAATACCTTTACAAATAAAATTAAGGATTACAATCAGTGCAAATAAAACTTCACAAATTATATTGACTAATTGGGATAAATATTGAACCATAACCAGATTATGGTCCCTTAGTAGTCCTGGTATTGTGTGAATGCATCAAAATATTTCGATTCCCTGTAACCTTATTTTGTTTTTCCATTTTATTAAATCCTAAAATTGTTTTCTATTCCATTTTCATCGTGAAAAACCTCAAAATAAGTGTTGAAAAAAATACCTGAGTATGATGTTACACACTCCTTCACCTCCAATCTCACTAAATTTTTTTTCCAAATCTTTCACCTTCCAACAATGACACGGTGATTGCAAAAGCTAAGGTTGCGAATGGAGCTAGAAGAAATGCTGAATGGAGCTAGAAGAAATGCGTGGTTTGGGAATGAGGTTCATTGCGAGGTTTGGCAATTGGTTTCGATTTCTTAAAGATAGGGGAAATTTCGACAATGGGTTTCGATTGGCTTTGAAGACTTTCAAGGTTTCGCTTTCGATTTCATAGTGGATTTGGATATAATTTGTATGTAACTATTTCTGTTTTTTTAATTAAATATGTAATACGTTATATACTGATATAATCCGTATTTAATTATTCTTGTTTCATGGTGCCAAAATTACAAACTGATTAATTTCGTATGTCATCACTTTTGGTTTACATATGTAAAAAATTGTATGTAATGTCTATTTACATACTGAATCAAATCCGTATGAAAATATATGTATATAACGTTCACTTTACATATGAATTTGTATCTGTATGTAATAATCGGTACGTAAATAAATAATTTCTTGTAGTGACTCATCAATAAGAGATTCCAAATAAATATCATTACTACTTTTAGGGGAAGAAGGACCAGAAATTACTAATGACAACATTAAATAAGTTTGTTTCATACAATCCCATGGAGGTAAATTATAAGTCATTAAAACTACAAGCCAAATCTTATGTCCTTTGCTCATCATCTTAAATGGAGTAAATTCATCACTTGCTAACTCAAGCCTCACATTTCAAGGATCTGATGCAAAGTTAGGATGTAGAGAATCAAAGGTTTGCTTTCTATCTTTAGTATGAACTTCATCATGTCATTTCATTGACATAACAATTTTTTATGACATAAATAGCCTCTTGATCCTTTGATTTAAAGGAAAGTACCTCAAAACCTTTGCTGGAATTGGAGGTAAAGCAACCTTACGGGAAACTTTTCTTCTAGAATTTTTATGCTTCTTTTCTTATATTTAGAAGAATCACATTTAGGACACCTAACTTCATTATCACACTCCTTTCGAAATAAAACATAGTCATTAGGACAAGCATCAATATATTCATAATTGAAACCTAAGTCCTTAATGGTCATGAACTTGCAATTTTGGTATGATATCAAATGAAACATTACTTCATCCCTGGACTGATAACTTAAAGAAATGTTTACAACCTGGGTATACTTCTTGATTGATGAGCATCACGTATCAATTTGATAAACCTAATTTTTTCAGAATCAAGCTCTTCATTTATAATGTCATTGAATTCATTTTCTTCAAAATATGTGGGCATCATAAAAGTTTCCTCCAACAAACCATCCAAATCCTTACACATACTATATTTCTCTCTATCATCATCATATATCTTCTTTGAAGATCCATGTTCTCCATAAAAATCCCCTCTTGTATAGTTTCTATCAAATTCAATAAAAATCCCCTCTTATATAGTTTCTATCAAATTCAATAAAAATCTCCTCTTGTATAGTTTCTATCAAATTCAATAAAAATCCCTCTGGTATAGTTTCTATCAAATTCAATACCCAGTAAATAATCATGCACATCTTTCGGTTATCCCAACCACAATAATTAAACTCATTGTAAGAACATAAATCTCATATCTTTATGCAGCATTTTAAAAATTCAAAATTTAGAAAAAAAAAATTCAAGTTGGGTGATACACCTAATATATAAACGGTAATTTTGCGGTTATGGTGATCCACCTAAATCCTTTTAACAATTCTCTCTACTGGTCTAGTCTGGACTTGGAAACTACCACACCAACAACAAATCACACAGGGCATGATTATTTAAAACTAGATATACACGTGTTACAAAATCTTTGAAGTCATAAATTTTGGACAGGTGATAAACGCTTACATCCCCTGTAGTTTTGAATCTGATAATTTTATACAAAGAGGTGGCCACTAATTGCATGTATATTCCATAAATATCCACAATTCACTTTAGTTAAAAGGTGTTGCTTTATGAATTTTACTTAGCTTGGCAAAGATTATCATGGTCATATGAAAGTAAATTATTCAGCTAATTAAGTACATTATATTACATAAAAAACAATAAAAATGAAGCAACATTGACCAATTAACTCATGCCACAAGAGCAAAGTGAACAACTAAATCATAGGTTTTATAAACTGACATAATTATATATATATATATAGCTATTAAAACAACCAAACTTACACAGATAGTTGGTTCATTGTTAATAAAGACCTAACCACAACCAGCACTGTCAAACCAAATGCATAAAACAAAATTGGTCAGGACTTATAACAAATCACAATTCCACAAATTGAAAATCTTGTCATTTTTATGAAATATGACAAAATTTAAGAAAATTTTATTATAAAAATATTCTTAAGAATATATATTGATTTTAAATCATTTAAATTAACTTTTTTAAAATATCAATTTTAAAACTAATACCGAACCCATCTATATACAAACTATTTTCTTCTAAAAATTATGAATTTAATTTTAAAATTCAATCTAATTATTTAGATTCGGTTTTAAAAAATTTAACTAAGTTGGAATTTTTTACTTTTTTTCACAATTGCATTAATATTCGTTGGCTTCCCAATATTAAGTCAAGGGTGTCGCAGCTTTCGGAATCCAGCAGCAAAATGTTTAACATTTGTTTTCTTAAAAATGTTTTGCAATTTTCTTTAAAAATCAAACCACGTCAACCTGTGAACACCTCTGACGAATTATTCATTCTTTACACAATAACTACAAGGTCAAGGGTTATATAAATCCTACTTAATAATATAATCACTTATACACATCAATCTTATCAAAATAACTAGAACATTTCAACTTGCATATTTACATAACAATAAAAAACTCAAGGGTTTATGTATTTTTTTTTTATTTGAAAAAATCATACATCATTAAAAAAATAGTTATAATTAAGGTTATAATGAATGACATAAATATCAATCAAACCACATGAACAGAAAATAAACTCTGAAAATTGAATCAGAAGCCCCCAACCCCAAATCGATTTTTGTTCTTAGCATGAATAATTCTACTACATATTTTTTCAGTTCCAGCTACCCATTGCTAGAGAATCAGTACTAAATTTATTACAAAAAATATTGGAAAAAACTTATTAAGGAAACTAGAAAAGAAACTAAAAAAGAAGTTTAGACCTGTATGTGTGAGCTCTTATGTATATCAGTTATTGGAATTTTTGTTTCTTCCTGATTTGTATCTGCTCCTGGCTTTGTCTCCCTCTGAAGGCAATGCAAGAATGTTGCATGCATTAATATCTTAACAGCGCTTTAATCAATAATAGTTTCGGCTGCTACTTTATATATACATATACGTTAATTGAAACTTATTAGAATCCTAAATAACTTGAGAAGTGTGGTGATACGACCCAAATTCACAAGAAGATGATAAGGATGCCAACTATGAAGGGTCATCTCAACTCAACAATCAAGGGAAGACATCATCAGTAGGAGGAATGGACAAGGTTCGGAGCACTTGAAGTTCTTCCTACTAGTCTTCTTAAATATTTAGAAAAATGTTGTAAATAAGTTGGGCTCATTTGTAAGGGTCCAAATAGTAGAATAAGCTAGAATAAAGTGTCTTTAGCATAGTACGGGTGTAGGTAGCATTCTAGTTTGTTCCTAGTCCATTTGAAGGCATTTTGACATAGTTTCTAGAAGGATAAGTCTAGAATACGGGATTGACTTAGTCAAACCCTATGGCTGCCCACTCTTTTCCTTTTCTCATTCTACCCTCTTATTTCTTCTTTTCCAAGGCTCCTAAATCTATAAATAGGGAGCCTACCTCATGTATTCAAATGTTGAATGAAGAGTAAAGTTACTATACACAAATTGTGGTAGAGTTTGTGAGCATTGTCTCTTTAAACCATGAGTCTTATCTTGAAAGTGTTGTGAGCTCTCAAGTGGCGCCATCTACACTTATCTTGGATTCAATTCACCACTCCTAAGTTTCCTTTCAGTCATCTTTTTCCATTCCATTTCCATTCGTATTTTCAATTCCAAACTATGTATTGTTCTTGTTCTTGAATTTCAATTTGGTTCATGTTCTTGCATTCCTTGTGTTTGATTAAATTTCGCACCTATCTTTTTAGAGAAGAACACCAAGCTCTAGGACTGTCAACTGTAAGCATCACCAACTTTACACTGTTAATTCTTAGAATTGCATTTCCACCCTAACAAGTCATGTTGTGATTGTTTGCTTTTAGTTAAGCTCAACTTGGGTCATTGGTTTAATAATTGGCCCATCATTGGGAGGCTATTTGGCTCAAGTACTATTCATATTCTTAGCCATCTGGAGTATAAGATGAATATTGCATAAAGCCTTGAATTTCTATTATAAGATGAAATGTTTTGAATTGAAAGTGTTCTAGTTTTCTGATAAGGTTAACTGCTGAAATTTTGTATTTAACAGAGAAGTACCCAAATATTTTTTCCAAAGAATTTCTTTTGTGATACTCCCCCAAACTGAAGTTCTATTCAATAAAATGGGTTTGAACTTTAAAGTTACAATTTGATTCGGATTTAATTTAGTACAAAGTGAGAATGTAGTCATATACTACAAAATGAGACTTTTATTTTGATTGTCATCATACAGTTAGTAGTTGTGGATTAAGAGAGCAACAAGCTTCATGAGATGTGCTCGGGAAACAAAGACTCAATACATTCTGAATTTTTCCTGTTTTCTCAAAAACTTCTTCAACAATGTTAGCCTCTTTGCTATCAGCCCTTTTAATTTCCAATTGTGCTTTATGATAGAATCCAGTACCTATTAATGCGTCTGAAATGAAGTCATCAAATTCAATAGAAACTATTTTTTAGTAGTCTGATGTACTTGTTTAATCACCATTATGTGGAAATGAATATTGGTATTTTGTTAGCTGAATTTCTCTCCATGTCCAGTAGGCAGGCAACATGATCCTGTTTTGTATGTTATAATAATAACTTTTGACTTTGACACACCAAAATCTCCTCTTCTGTTGTTTCTGAATACCCTAACCCTGTGGTCTACACTCATTAGACACCTTTAAACCTAGTTTTTTTTTTCTTTAGGCTTTGTAAGTGTGCCATATTGATTGTTTTCTTGGACAACATTTTTTATGTGAGTTGATTTTAGAATTATCCATTTTAAGGGTGACACTTCACTTATGATTTTGACTTTAGCAAATATATGGTGAGACCTAGGGAAGATCCCCACTGGACACGAACTTATCCAAGTGGTTAAGTAAGTGTGAAGGTTCACTTCCAAAGGTAAAAGGAAAATCACATTATAAGGTGTGAATGATGCATGTTGTAGAATTGGAATGATATGAAAAGGAAACAAATGAAATAGATGGAACCGAATTGAAAAGATGGAAACAAGAACACAAAACACAATAACAATGGTGTATGAAAAATGGAAGAAGCAAATGAAGGAAAGAAAGCTTATGGTGATGGATGAGATTGAACACGCCACATGGAGTGTGGATTTCCCAAGATGAGTGTGGAGGGCCGCCACTTGAAGAGCTCTCAACTCTCACAAGATAAGACCTAAGCTAGAGAACAAAAGCCTCACACAATTTGTGCAAAGTTTTCCTTTTATATCAAATTTCAACATCCAAATACATGGAGTAAGGCACCCTATTTATAGGAATAGGTACCTTGGAAAACAAGATGAGCAAGGGTAGGATGGTAAATATGTAAGGGGCTTCCTTTAGGGTTTGACTAAGTCAAAACAACACCCTAGGCTTGTTCTTCTAGAAGCTAGGTCAACTTTCCTTCATAAAGGGCTAGGCACAAGCTAAAATGATAACTACACCCCCTATTATGCTAAAGGCACCTATTCTAGCCTATCTTGCTATTTGGACCCCTAAAGTGACCCCAAATTATTTACAACAAGTTTTATTTTTAAGAAGACCAGAACAAAGAACATTTGGTGTTCTGGTTTATGCCCATTTCTTCTTCTGGTGAGGTTCGTTAGATCTTTGGTGGGGTCTTGACTTGATTGTTGAGATGACTTCTCATAGTGTGAATGGTCTCTTGAGGCTTTGGTCATCTCCTTGTTTACTTGGTGATGGAGGACCATCCGGAAGGACACATATTGGGTCTTTAACTAGGGTCATGGCTAGAAGAATGGAAGGAGAAGAAGAAGAAGAAGAAGGAGTTCAAAAAACTCTATTTTTATCGAGAATTAATTTTTAACTTTTTCTTCCAAATTTCCTAGTCTTATAAATTTGTAGAAAGTAGTATAGACTTTATTTTGGGCTTGTCTTTCGGCCATTATCTTGAGCCATGTTTTGGAATTTTCATGGGTCATGTATTGGGCCAATTAGAGTAGGGTGTAAATAGAAAAAGAAAGAGTCTAGCTAGAGTTACAATTGGGGCTCCTTGGACCCAATGCAACTCTAGACCATCTAGGATGCACAAATCAATTACTAGAGTGCAAATAGAAAGCATGGAGTGACAAGGAAGGCATGAAGGTCCACATGGCATCTCCTTAATGGAGAGGATTCTCTCCAATTAGAGGAGGACACTTGTCAACCTCTAATTTGAGAGGATTTGCTCCAATTAGAGAGAGTCACTTTTCCTTCTATGAGTGGAGAGTGTTTAGGGTTAAAGCTTGCACCTTGGTTGCCCATGGCACCATAAATACAAGTGCTAGCCCTCTTGAAAATCATATTTGAATTGATAATGAAATGTTTCCCAAGTTGCTAGCTCATTTGTCTTCAAATTCTCACTCTCAAGTTTGCACTTTTATTAGTGTTTTGCTTGAATCTTCTTAGAAGTTGGCCACACCTCTTCTAAGCCTCTACTTCCCCTCTTCATTTCCTCTTCTCCACACTTCCATTCAGCCATTGATGTCATTTTCAAGTCCATTCTTCCGCAAGATACAAAACTACAAAAAAATAATAAAAAATAAACTAGTTTTGCATCACTTGGATTGTATCAGTTTTTCTCTTCCTCTGTCTTGATGATTATTTATTGGTTTAGGCTAGTTAAAATATAAACACCTGACCAAGCCACCATATTTTGATGCATCCAAGTTGTGCCACTTTAAGCACACCCTTGATTAAGTATTACAAGCAATCAATAAGCGGCCATCTCTAAGCTTAACCCCATCAATACCTAGTAAACAAGGTAAGACAGATGTGTCATTAATGCACCACAACATAGACAAGTAGCAAAATAATGAAAGGATACTAAGGGTGTAGTAAAAAACTTCAAATGTGAAGTTATCCATGATCAACCTTGTTCTTACTGTCCAATTAAAACTATTGTCATAATTATGCAGCAGACAATTGAAAGAAATATAGTTCAGAAAAAGACTAAAGATCAAGCTGGTAGTTACATATAACTTGGAAAGCACTGTACAGCTAAATTCTATAACTTAAAAGAGGCTATGTATAAAGTCTGAACTATTATTTTTTTATTTATTTGTTTAGTTAAATTAAAGAAAAAAAAGGAGAGAAGAGCAATGGGTGCGAGGGACAGCAAGAAGATGATAAACTGTAGAGCACGTGAGTGAAGTTAACTTTTCTTTTCACTATTACTGTTTTGTGAATATTTTATTTATTAATTTGTATTGACTTGTCTTTAGAGTGGCTCGTGTTTTTCTCTTTGGTGTTGATTTGAGGGTGTTTTGACCTGGTTGCATATGTTTCTCCAAGCTGGTTGTGCTTTGAATCCAAAGATTAAAAAAATAGAGATAACTTTTTAATTCTTTGAGCAAGCAAGATCACATGTGACATGTTTTGCAGAGGAGCACACATGTCCAAAACAAAAGTTTTCTCGTAACTTTGGTGAACCACTGGGTAAGAAAGCTAGTTAAATTTTTAGTGGTTTCTACTTTTGTGCTTCCTCCTATTTACATTTTGATGGTGGTGATGGTATTGTTTGTTTCATAAAGATTTCATTGTACATTGTTTGGGAAAATACACAAGGATTTTATTATTCATTTTGAATTTTAAGGTTTAGTAAACAAGGATTTGACTATTCATTTTGAAATGCAAATGCTTGTAATTCTTAATGTGGATGATAGCCTTGTCATTGTTTATGGATTTAAAACATGGTTCTCATGTTTCCTTACCTATTTTTGCATTCTTGTAGTGAAAGTAATTGATAAGCTGGAAGGTACTTTGTTTTTTAAGAAGGGTCATGATGATGAAGGGGAGCTGTTTGAATTCAAAACTGATGAGGGTAACTAGAAAAAATGTCTCAATGTTTCTCCCAATTCCCACTAAATTATTTATTAAGCTAGATAATGTGAGTGTTTTATGGATTGAGTAGAACAAGTAATTGATGGGCTTGACAGAGTTGTTTTGACTATGAAGAAGGGTGAGGTGGCATTATGGTTTTGCTCATCAGAGTCTCAACAGGAACTTGTTGTGGTTCCTTCAAACTCCACTTTGTATTATGAGGTTGAGCTAGTATCGTTTGAGAAGGTAAGTTAATAAACAGTCAATGATTTGCAATTTTCCATTCATCTTGTGTTTCAATTTTCATTCTTTCATTCCTTTATCCATTGTTGTGTGTTTGTTTCTTACTGATTTGTAACAATCTTTCAGCTCTAGCTTCCAAGACATTTATTGATTTGTTCTAGCTAAGAAGCTTGTAGACAGTTTGATGGATAGAGAGGAACACTTGCACTTCCTAGGTCCTGCTCTTCCTTTTTTCAACAACCCTGTGAGCTGCAAGTAGGCACAAAAATGTAAATTCAAACAAGATAGGAATAAACTAAACTTTCTTGTACATATAACTCATGTATATTAACAGAAGTTGAAAGTAAATTTTAAACAACTACGACAGTATAATCATTTCAACTTGAGTTTATGTGATTATCTTCTAGTTTATACCATAATCTTAGTTCACATTCATAATTCATAAAAAAGTTTTTTTGTAAAATTTGAAAAAAATTGCTAACTTATTTGGATTTTGAACATAATTGCTTTGAGTTGACGAACTTTATAAATTTATTTTAAAATTAGTGAACTTAAATCTACAAATAAATATAAAATATGAAAGAGTAAGTAGGTAAATAAATAAAAAGTAGGTAAATAAAATAA
>Ga0123341_1006799_pt1 | contig 10368 bp, 6 predicted proteins | sample Turbeapinknodule_FD_89959 | JGI IMG/M metagenome (GOLD analysis project Ga0123341, IMG submission 89959) | Root nodule microbial communities of legume samples collected from Mexico - Turtle bean Mexico pink nodule | ecosystem: Host-associated > Plants > Roots > Nodule | place: Mexico: Nepantla...
AAATTAATTATTTAAAAGGAATATTGTAACGATAATAAGATAACATTCATTATAATATGATGGGTTGGTGTAATGGTTTAACTTTGTAGAGATCCATTAAAAAACTATATTCAATCTGCTGTGCATATAAAAGCTCTTCAAGATATCTACTATCGTAATACCCAAACCATATTAATATTAAATAGTTTTAAAACAGTTAATATTCACTTCCAGATGCATCAAATGTAATGATAAAGCCAATGTTATTATTTTCTTTAACACTTCAATTATAATCCTCATACATATAATTTAATAAAACTATATTATTTAATAGTAATATTCAAATACAATAAGATTAAAACTATCAATGCTCCCCAAATATTATGGCACCCTTTAGACACAATATCCCATGATAAAAACTATTTATTTGTACCTATGTAATAATAGTTTTATGAAAATAAAAAAATTGCAAAATTGATTATATAATATAAGAAATAGGATAAATCTGCTCGATAAATATATTATTACAAAATTAAGAATCATAATAAATATCTCCTATAACCGTGTATATTTGAATCATTCTAATTTTGTAATAATATATTTTATTGAGCATATCTCTCCTAATTTTTCATATTCCAAAATTCGTTGCAAAATATAATGTGAACAAATAGGATCTCAATAAAATATATTATTACCAAATTATGAATCATGATAAATACCTGTTATCACAGTCCATATTTGAATTATCTTAATTTTGTAATAATATATTTTGTTGAACAGACCCTCCTAATTTTTTCATATTATATTATGCAATAAATTTTATTTTTTTATTTTATTTTCAGAAACTATTATTACATGAGCTACAAATAAATATACACTATCTCTAGTTTTTTTTCCATCAATTTTCAAAGTGGGATGGATTTTTTTTTTCATATGTAGATATTTGTATATAATTACATATTTTTGTGTAGTGAGTGTTGAATGTCTAATCATTAAGTTGGGTACTGAAAAATTATATATATGTATATATATAAATTAATTATAGTGACTTAAATATCAATATTATATTCTAATAATTAAATTAACAGTTAATAATATACATATAAAGATATTTTAATTGCATACAGAGTGAGTAAGAAAAGAAAAAGGAGAGGAAAGTGTAGTGGTTATCAATTAAGTATGGGTAGTTTGGAATTTTTTTTATGAGGGTCTCTAAACTAATTTTTTTATTAATTGAGTCTTTAAATTAAAAAAAAAAAAAGTAAAGTCTTGAAATTCGTTTATGAAAAGTGAAATAGTGAAAGGAAAAAAATCACAATTGTGAAGTTTTAAAATTTCAAAATTTAAAATATAACTTTGATGCTCCTTTAATTTTAACCAATATTGATAAATTTTAATAAATATGGGTAAATATTAAATAACTAATTGTTTTTCTGATTAAAAATTCTGAAATAATTAAATGCTTTAGCAAATTCTTTTTATTAATATTAAAGCAACCACGTGAAAGAATTTGAACTAGAACCATTCGTTTATTGGGTGAAGATGGGTTTAGCAGCACCTTATTCCGTTGGAACAAGTCTCCCTTCCATTCAACGCCTTCCTTCCTTCAAACCCCAAAACTGTAACAATTATTCACAAACTGTTAGTTTCCATCGTCATGTGGAATGTGCTGTGCAAATCCAACCACCACCAGCACCACCCACTGTAACGGTGGCACGGGACGAGAGCCTGGTGAAGAGAAGAACTGTCATAAGCCTTCTTGCACTTGATGCTGTTCTTGCTTATTCTTCCCCAAATTCATCACCAGCAGCTGAAATTCCATGTGAATTTCAAGTGGCACCTTCTGGTCTTGCCTTCTGTGATAAACTTCTGGGAGCAGGTCCTCAGGCAGTCAAGGGACAACTTATTAAGGTATTTTCATTTAGATTTGATCATGCTTTCGAGCTGTAAAAACTTTTAGATTCTCAATATATTAGAAATAAAACTCAAAAACTTACTACAATTTGTTATTAGATAACATTATAAAATGTTTTATTTGAAATTATTAATATGTATATCCTATTTACTCTTTTCATATGGTTTTAATAATGATATAGTTGGAGTTTCTTAGAAATATGATTAAAATAGAGTAGGTAAGTCATGAGTGCAAGCCTGCATTTTTGTGTGAAATCTACTTCATTTTTATGAGTTGAATTTAACTAAAATCTATTCTTAGAATGTTTCAAAATCTAATATAATAAAATTTATTTGAACTTGTTGAGTTGGAAGACAATTTGTTACCAAATATATTATATGTGATACATTCAACTTAATGCATTCAAGGTGGCATGGCACAAAAAATATTGTGGTAGTGAAGGTTCACATAGAACCTGTGTTGAGCTAGGGTGTTTTGGTCATTTACTGACATTATCCACTTTGGGTAAAGTCCTATGTTATGTTTGACCAATATGCTATCTTCCAGGCGCATTATGTGGGGAGATTGGAGAATGGGAAAGTTTTTGATAGCAGCTATAATCGTGGCAAGCCACTAACGTTTCGCGTTGGTGTTGGAGAGGTATGATTGCTAATGTTTTACAGTTTTTTTATACACTGTAACTATAAGCAGCAACATACAGCACTGATGAGATGACAACTAATTATAAACTATGTGTGTAATGATGATTTTTGAAGTATTTATAATAAAAAACAACAAATTTATCATATGATTGTTTGTTATAAGTCATAGTATGAAAATTTCTCTCTAGGATAGATATAACTGGTGAAATCAGATATGGAATTGCTTCTTAAGAATTGTTTGCTAATGAAAACCAAGAGTAAGTTTCCATGTTTATTTAATCAGCGCCACCAATCATAAGTAGTCATATTAGAGTACCTTTTCTGTACAGTCTTGTTCAGGAATTAAAAGTTATCCATGAATCAAATAGGTGATTAAAGGTTGGGATGAAGGCATTATTGGAGGTGATGGAGTTCCTCCCATGCTTGCAGGTACTTTTTTTATCGGTGTCAATTCATTCTTTTTTGACAGGCCAAGGTAAAATTGTTTACTTTTTCGTAACATAGGAGGGAAACGTACCCTGAAGATTCCTCCAGAACTTGGATATGGATCAAGAGGGGCTGGTTGTCGAGGAGGCAAGTACTTCTTTCCTTTTATTTTCTGCTGCTAAACAATACTTTTTCTTTTGACATTATATATCCTAGGGAAAACTACTGGCTACTTTAGTTTAAGATGTGCTTAATTTTGAATATACAAGAGCTTGGTGTGATGATTGTAGCACTCTGCAAGTGACATAACAAAGCAGAATAAGATAAGAGAACGGACTCAATGCATCTATATTTTTCTGTTTTTTTAACTTCGCAGTGCAGGAGAATAAACAAGAAAAATGCACACTTAATGTAATGTTATGAAAAGAATAATTGTCAGGAAGTTTTCTTAATGGTGGCTTTGCTTAACATTACAAGATAGTAGCTGCTAACATATTTCTGTTTAACTCACATGAACTTGTTAAATATATAATTTTCAAAAGTTATTTCTCAATAAGAGAGAAATTGTAACCATTGAATTTTAAGTTCTTAAAGAAAGATCATTTGTGCAAACACCATGCCAATTTTAATTTCTGTGTAGAAAGATGTTTATGAAACAATAGTGAAAACATATTTACAGCAAATTCTGTAAAGAAGCTGGAACCAAGGAAAGCATGCCAAGCTACTGTAGCCTAGATCTAAACTGCTACTAGGGTTTAGCGGGTAATCAGACTAGTGGTAATCTTCAGAATTATGCATTGCCTTATGGACAAGGAAACTTTTCACATATTCTTTTTCTGCATGGTTTTTTATTTTTAACATTTTTCTTAGGCAAGAAAAACTTATACATAGTTTGATTCAGGTTCATGTATCATTCCTCCTGATTCAGTGCTATTGTTCGATGTGGAGTTCGTTAGCCAAGCATGATTTACAAAGCCATGAGGTGGAAAATTTCCTTCTTTTCCTTTGGAGTTTTGAGCATAGATTACATATAGTTGAAATTCTAAAATTAAATGTTAAACTTAAAGTTGCTGGAGAAATTCATAACTAAGTAATTAACATGCTATTTTATTGATTATCCAGCTTTGATTTCATTAGCATAGAAATTTTACCCGAAAGTTGAACAGCTACGAGCTGCAGTTCAGCACTGAAAAAACTTATCTGAAGTTCAAACTAAGAGGGTGAATAACTGTGAAGAAAATGGAAATAAGCAAATAAAGGAAACAATCAGTAAAAGGAAAGCTGTCAAAGTACTTTGATTGCTTTTGGCAAAGCAAGAAACCAGTTCTTTTTATCTCTTTTTATGTATGAAAAACACTCTCCCGAGTCCTAGTGTTACAAAGCAGTTAAATTGATTCCTAATAACTTATTAAAGTGACAAGACCCCTGCAATCAAAAGTGAAGGCCAAATCATGTCGCATTGCCTAAAGAGATCTAGCGTACCGACTCTTACTAGTCGTGTTCTTAGATTTGAAACTTAAATTTGTTTCCTGTTTTGAAGTTCATATGGTAAAAAAAAAGGTAAAAACAGAAAACAATAAAAAGCTGTTTTCACTATTTCATATACAAACTTTTGAAAATAATATAACAAAGGGAAAATAGAAAACAATTTTCTCAGACTAAATAGCCTCTAATTTTTAGTTTCATGTATGAGGTCGAAAATGTCCTTCCATGCATTGTTTCCATGACATTTGACATCGAATTCAGTACGCGGAACTGACAAATTGTTTGAAATGTGGACGCATTTCATCCCACAAAATGTAAAAGGACAGCTTATGATGCCTATCACTTTGGAATCTTAGCTTTATCCCAACTTTTGAAATCATGATTCAAGAGTGTACCAATATAGGTACCAAAAACAAAATACACAACTTAGACAAGGAAAAACAACAAAATTAACCAGTAAATTTTCCAATTAAGTTTGTCAGTTTCTGATGATTAATGAAAAAGATAGGTATGTATGTACTATACTACCACTATCCAACAAGAAGAAAGAGACACCGGATGGAGATATATACAAGAGTTGAGTAAGTTTGCCATGGTCTGCTTCAGTTTTAAAGGAATGGGACAAAGGGTACCAAGGGAGTTCCATAGAAAGTGATGAGGATATTTTGGGGTATTGAGGAAAAAAGATATTGACCCTTCAAACGCTACTTTGGATGCCAATTCCATGTAAACTTTTTCACACAAAACAATGGTGGTGTGGTGGTTGAGGATCATTTCATGCTCTTTCCCTACATTTCTTCTTTCACTACAGTGTGCACTGAGCACCCTCATCGTAAACAAAAGGATCCGAAACCATTACAAATTTGAACCATCAAATAATTCACTCCCGTACCCTCATTGCTTTCTATCCAATAACATAGCATGATGATGGCAACAAGTATAGAATCTCATATACATATATCCTCTCATTTTTAAATCATTGGTACATGATCATGCTTTCAATTTCATAACAACAATGTGAACAAAGACTTCACTGATATCAAACCACTTTGAAGCCTTGGAAATCCAAAATAATCCTTTGCAAATGGACAAAAACAAAACCCAAAAGAGGGGGAAAAGAAAAAGTTTAAAAAAATGTGAAAGCCATAAACCATGGTTGGTAACAATACTTTTTCTTTCCATGTTCATCTTGTGGATCTTCTTTCTTCTACTACTGAATTTACCTGTTTGAAATGGGATTTGGACCACTGGGGACTTCATGTGCGCTGACATTGAAGATCCTGTTTGGAGATTGAGAGTGCTCTCTCTTTGGAACATGAATGCTGCCTTTGCCCGTTTCTCCTACTGCCATATCCTTTGAATTTTGTTCACTGTCTTCCCTTGCTGAAGCAACTACCTTGGTGTTGCTCTTCTTGGGACCCTCTTTGTTTGATGTTGAAGGAGAGAAGTTGTGTTCTAGCATGGCCATGGTGAAGTGAGAAAGTAGGAGCAAAGAGATGAAGAGGACCATGTAAGTGGAGAAGGAAGATGCTGTATCACCAGCCATGCAAAACAAAGTGCCTTATGAAAATCATCCAAGTATGAATATGAGTGCCAAGGTGAAGTATGAATATGAAGATATGGTGAAGTATGAATATGAAAATATGGTGAAAAACTTTTTGGAGCTCAAGGTGACAGAGAAGGTAGATAATTGTTCTGGGAAGGTAGTGGGTGATATATAATGAAAAAGAAGTTTAGGTACATATAAAAGAGAGAAAGAGAAAGTCTCCTGAATATATATAAAAAGGGAAAGCAGGGATTGATGAAAATTTCTGCATGGTCATATTCAACTTCTTTGTGATGAGTGCCAATGTGATTGCAACTATGGTATTGCTATGATGGCATCCAAATCTAAAGTAAACATATCACACACACAGGTGGCAGCACACAGCAAGTGCCAAGTGGCATGTAAACACAGTTGTTATATCAGAGTAAGGGAAGAAATTTGCTTTGAACCCTATTTAACGTGCTATTAAAGTGAGAGCCAATAATGGCCCACGTAATTAACGTTATGCACATTAAATTACACAAAATAAGAACTTTTCTTAATCAAAATCCGAGTTAAAACCAACAACAAGGCTATAAAATATTGCGAGATGTCCCACAAAATATACTATGGTACGACTCACGATTGTGCTTAGCAACTAATTTCCTTTTTACTATAACAACATTTATTTTCTCGGCCGTAACTTTAACCTTTTCATTTAAACTATCACTCTTCTTTTAATCTTTTAAGTACTAATTACAAATATCAAATTCAAGTGCCAATTAAAGCTACTCATAAAAGAGAGAAGTGTAACATTTTGAACAATTATTTTAGTAATCATGAAAGAGGTAAGTAAGATAAAAAGCCAAGTACAAATTAGAAATGGTTGAAAGTAGAAACAGAGAAATATTCTTGAAACTTTGATGTAGTTACAAAATAATTTGAAAAAAAGCTTCATATCAAAATTGATTCAACAACGATAAGTAACTAAAATACATAACGTAAAAAGAACGTACAAAAGAAGAGGAAAACAAAGCAAACCGGAAACAATTATTATTGCACAACATGTTCTCAAACAATAAAAAAATAATATATATATATATATATATATATATATAAATAAATAAAACATAAACAAAAAAGTTATAATTAACGAAAAATCTATAATCACCAAACTTGAAAACATTCGAAAGAAAGATTAAATATAGACAATTTGATGAATTCCTACTTCTAGTGTTGTTTCTTGACTTTTGATGAAAATGGAGTGAATGTAGGTTGCGAAAGCTTGTTTGAACTCAATAGAAGTTTCGAAAATTGAAGTGAAGTAAGGTGGATTATGACTTACTGAAATGTTAGACTTATTTACTAGGAAGAGTCTAGGGGAGACTATCAAGAAAATTACCCTAGAGAAACAAAGCTCAACCAAGTATATGGGTTGAATTTGGTAGCATAACATTATCACTCATAAATGATGACTATTTTACGGTAAGTGTACCGAGTCAGAAGTAATACTTTGTCTCTAAGAAAGAATATCGAATTCACAAGGAATAGTTATAAAATCTCAAGTATAATATTCACTAAATATAAGAAAATATGTAAAAGTTTGTTGGAAAGGTTGTTTGTATTATTAATTTGCAAGAAATTAAATAAAGAAAAGTAAAATATTTGTATGAGTTAATTGGGAAAATTGGGATTGGAGTTCATCCTTCCCACTTTTCTGTATTTTTCAAAAGCATATAATATTTAATCTAGATTGATATTGATCCACATATAAAAATCATTCATATTGATTCCCCGCATATAAAATTATTAAGAAAGTCTCCTAAATATTGATTCCTCTCATATTTATAAAAACTCTTTATCATTACGAACAAGTGTTATAAAGCAATCAACATTTCAAATTTATTCCTAACATTCAAATATGTTAAGCATTATCATTTAGGTCAGATCTTAGAAGTACTTTCCAATCAAATATAAGAATCAAAATCATGAATAGTTCAAGTTTTAAGAATAAAATAATAATGCAAATCATCAATCAAGAACTGAATATTATAGATAAATATCACCTTAATATATAAGAGTTTGAACATATTACTCTCAATCTCAAAAAGGGAAGAATTAGTCACTCATGTTGGTCATTACAAACATGAAAAGCAAGAAAAGAAGATCCAAGATGTTTCTCATTGACGGCTACCTCCTCTAGGATTTTCTATCTCTCTCTATTCTTCCAATGATGTCTAGGGTTATGTCTCATGCCTTCTATTTAACCTAATTGAGCTTGGGCTAAGTGACATCTCGCTTAAGTGAATTATTACTTGCTTAAGTGAGTTTGACGAGAAAAAACCCAACTTTACTAGAGTGAACTCGCTTGGACGAGTTCCTTTGAAGTTATCTTACTTGGACGAGTTTCAATGTTCCAACTTTCCCTTTTCATCTTGTCCTTTCTCCTTTAGTCCTTTTGTCTCCATTTTCCTCTAAATCTTGTAATTAACACAAATTTGAGAATAAATCGTTCACATTCATCTTATAATAAAAAAAATGTAAAAAAGCTGGCCCTGGGTGTGCTAGTCCCCTTCTTAGACGTCTAGGGTTTACGTTGGGCTTTAAGGAAGCTCAAATGTAATCCTAGATGGTTTATGCTACCCAAATCTATCCCTTGGCCCAAATACAAGGCCCAACATCATATTCTACTAGGCTCAAATACATGAGCCAATTATATTCTACTAGGCCCAATACATGACCCATGAAATCCTAAACTACTTTATACAATTTATTTAAACTAAAGCTTGGCCCAAAATGATGTTGACTTGTCTCTTCTGAAGTCAACTAAAACTCAGTTTTCTTATGTTCTTCTGTCCAAAGCTCAAGTAGAAGTTTTGATGACTTGGAGATCTTCTTGGGGATGTTTTGTACATTCCTTCATCCAAGAGTTGTCCTATTTATTGGCCTACAAAAGATAAATAGAAGCTCAATTAGGCCCATATGTTTTAGTAAATGCTTAAACATACTTTAGGTCTTCATCCTCCTTATCTTGTGGATATTTGTAGTACAGTTTTCATCATCCCTGCCTCTTGAGAAGGATTTATCCTCATATCTATATTGTTGTTTGAGGACAACAACCTTATTACTTTTTTAGGTTCATGTTTTCCCTCCAAGATCAAACACTCATATAAAATAAACACCAAACAAATCAATTGGTATATTTACAAGAGATTCAATAAGAATGAGGTTCTTTGAGAAATAATTAGGAAAAATATGACTTGAAAAATACATGTTCTTCTTATTAAACTGACACAAGTTCATGCTTTAGAAGCCGTTTTATTTTTATTTATTTGTTTCTTTTTCTTCTGTGGTTTTCATATTTCTTGAAACTTTTCGGTCTTTGTTGTCAACTCAACACAGGTTTTTGAAGAAAAGGGTTTCAAAAAAATTCCTTTTCTCTCTTTTTCTTTTCACTCTCTTCTTTCTTCAATCTTTTTGTTTAATTTTCCATATCTAAACTCTATCTTCCTAAGCTCTTGTCTTATGAGAGCTAGATGTTTTTCTTTTTCTCTTTTGTTTCTCATTGTTTTTTCCTCCAACACATGGGAAGGTGTCAAAGGATGAAGTATATACTTCCTATCCTTGTGAGTAAAGGTAATCTTGTTGGTATGACCCTAGTGCATGATTTTCTTATCAAATTGTCACGATCTTCCCAATAATACATGACAAGCTTTCATGGACATTACATCACATAAAACTTTATCTTGATAGTGAGATTCTATTTTTCAACCAGCCTAGTTTTGCAATAGTTACAACACGACCCATTGTCAACAATGGGAGAATATGTACTGTCAAGAATTTTACATTGTGTATGAAAAAAATTCTCGCTCTGTGATTCAAGTTTAGGCCTAAGTTGATTGTTGAGGGTTTGTTGAATTATGAACACTTCACCCTCACATGAATATGATTTCTCACTAATTTCTATCTAAATCTCTTCTCATTAGTTGCTTCATCCTGACATACTATTTATAACATTTTTAGTCCAGAGTGGTTGAAGTCCAAAGATACCTAGTTTATATTTTTTAGAAATATCCTCCTTAGTAAAACTTGATTGTGTTGTGAAAAATTGAATGTAATCTTAGTTAACATTCTAACCAATATAAAAATACTAAAATTAAATCCCTCTCACAGTTATCTATTTGATTTACATATTATTAAATTGTGATCTAACATTAAAAGAAAAAGTTGTTTTTAACAAGAATTACAACAGTAGTATATGTTAACTTTGTCTAATCATTTGATAAGACGTTGTTCATACGGATTATTAAAAAAAATTTAATACACAATTCAACTTTCTACTCTTATATCATTGATTTATTTTCACAACACAACTTGAAAACTAAAAATTCATTAAT
>Ga0123341_1006802_pt1 | contig 10367 bp, 8 predicted proteins | sample Turbeapinknodule_FD_89959 | JGI IMG/M metagenome (GOLD analysis project Ga0123341, IMG submission 89959) | Root nodule microbial communities of legume samples collected from Mexico - Turtle bean Mexico pink nodule | ecosystem: Host-associated > Plants > Roots > Nodule | place: Mexico: Nepantla...
AAACATGTCTTAGGTTCCTTTCTTGCTTTCTATTCGGTGTTCTTGCTTAAGTTTCATGTTTTGTTCGGTTCATATTCTCTTTTGCTGGATTCAATTGGTTCTTCTTCATTTCCTATTGATTTGATTCGGTGCATTTCAATTTCTAAGCAATTTAAATGGTTCATTTGCTTTCTTACCTCTTTTAGTCGGTTCAATTGGCAAGAAATGGGTCTTCCATGTGAGCTTTGGTGTTTGGCACAAGTTTTGGTGAGTTCTTGAATCATAGAACATTGATCCATTTCTATAAAAGTGCATATTCAATCTCCAACTCAAGTTGATTCCATACAATGTCAAATAATCATTTATATCTTGCTATTGGAATCATATCATGGGTGCTAAGAGTCTGCTGGCGAAGAGTGATTCCCTGTTAGTGACGGGGCAGGTTACGGGAGAATACCAAGCCAAGGACTCTCAGATGGCCGCATACCTGAAGTATGTCAGAATCTTGAAAGAGACTTTTGTGGTGTTCGAGCTAGTGCACGTCCCCAGAGAGCAGAATGCCCGAGCTGGCTTACTGGCAAAACTCACCAGCTCAGGCAAGGGGAGCAGACAGAGAACAGTCATACAGGAGATCTTAAGGACACCTCGAACCACCACAGACTACACAGCAGAAGTCCAATAAGTAAGCACCTCAGAGGGCGATAAGAGGGGTCACCGGTCGTTGACTCAAGAAATGTTGAAGACACCCAGAATAAGCGTGTACGATTCATTAAGGGGGAGAATCATTGCATGTCTGCCTAGTCGACGAGGGTGAAACCTGGATAACACCCTATAGACGCTACTTGGCTTACGGTTTGCTCCCGTTGGAGCCAGCAAAAGCCAAGGTCGTCAAGAAAAATGCAAATAGATACACCCTGGTTGTTGGAAACTTGTTTAGACATGGCTACACTCATCCTATCCTAACTTGTGTGGGCGGTGAGCAGTGCACACGGATCATGACAAAGCTCCATGAAGGGATATGTGGGAGTCTCATCGATGGCCAAACTCTCTCATCAAAAGTCGTTCGAGCAGGGTACTACTGGTCTACCATGAGGGAGGATTGCACGAGGTACGCACAACGATGCAAGCAGTGCCAATGACACGCTGATTGGCATAATGCACTCCAAGAAGAGTTGCGATCGATCCACAACCCATGGTCGTTTCACACCTGGGGGATCGACATCCTGGGACTATTTCCTCTAGCAGTTCGATAGATGAAGTATCTCATGGTCACCATCGAGTACTTTACAAAGTGGATAAAGGCATAACCCGTTCCACAAATCACAACTCACAAGATTCAACACTTCGTATGGACGAACATAGTTTGTCATTTTGGAATCCCAAAGCGCTTGGTGTCTGACAATGGCACCCAGTTTGCAAGCCAACAGTTGGGCAAACTATGCACGGAGCTCGGTATCAAGCAGGTGTTCACATCAATTGAACACCCTCAAACAAATGGACAGGTCGAGTCCGTCAACCGAATGTTGCTCAGGGGCCTAAAAAGAAGGTTGGAAAAAGTAAAAGGAACTTGGGCGGACTAGGTCCCCAGAATTGCGTGGGCCTACCACACCACTCCCCAATCCACCACCAAGGAAACACCTTTTAGCTTGGTGTATGGTTTGGACGCCACGATTCTTGTCGAGATCCAGGAAAGTTCACCTCGTTTCCAAAACTTCGTGGCTGAGGAGTCTAACGAGGAAAGAAGGGTGAACCTAAATCTGTTGGACGAGGTCAGGGAAGAAACGCGCATCAAGGCTGAAGCCTTAAAGAGAAGGGTGGAGTACAAGCACAAGTCCAAGCTGAGACCTCGACAGTAAAAGCACACCCATACCAGTTGGAGAACAAGTTGTCTCCCAAGTGGACTAGTCCATTCCATGTGATAGAGGCGCTTGGGAACGGAGCGTACAAACTCAAGACCTTGGAAGGTGGGAAAATTCCCCGAACATAGAATGGGGCCAACCTTAAATTTTATTTCAGTTAGTTATATCATTCTACGCAGTTAAGGGGACACTCTTTTTCCCTTATCAGGGTTTTTTAACGAGGTCACCTAATAAAAAGTTAGTTGAAAAGAAATGTTGCGATGTGTTATACAACAAAGTAAAGTGAACCTCTCCCTTGCCTTTATACGCCAAGGTCAAGAACAGTATGGTTCCCAGTAAAACGTCTCCCTTGGCTTTATACGCCAAGGTCGAGAACAGTAAACTGAACTTCTCCCTTGCCTATATACACCAAGGTCAAGAACAGTATGGTTCCTAGTAAAACGTCTCCATTGCCTTTATACGCCAAGGTCGAGAACAGTAAAGTGAACCTCTCCCTTGCCTTTATATGCCAAGGTCGAGAACAGCAAGCGAATCTCTCACTTGCCTTTATACGCCAAGGTTGAGAATAGTATGGTTCAAAGTAAGACATCTCCCTTGCCCTTATACGCCAAGGTCGAGAGCAGCGAGTAAACATTTTCCTTGTCTTTGTATGCCAAGGACGAGACTAGTTAGAGTTCGAACAAATGTCTCTTCTGCCTCTACGTGTTAAGATCGAGAAAGGTAAAGATCGGGCAGAAGCAAGTTAGTAAAGGGTCGTTAACGCGCTGCTAGTCAACAAAATTGTTTTGAAACACGCAAGTTAACTAATAGCAGGCACAAGATTAAGTTCGAAGAGGGAAACATTCACACATACAAGAGACAAATTGAAAATAGAAAGACTTCATACATAATAAATATATACAAAATCACCAAGTGTTCGTCAATTTACAAAATAAAGGCGATAGCATGAAGAGTCACCCCTGTTGCTCAGCATCCACCAACTGCCCATCTGCAATGGTCTTGGTTAGGCCAGTTTGAGAAAGGTCCACCCCCGAATGCACGAAGGCAACCTGGGCCATGGCATCCTCAAACCCCGTTGCGTAAGACTCGGCGGCATCACTAGTAAGCTCATCCTTAGTTTGCTGGAAGAGCTCATCTGTACGGACCAACTCCTCCTTCAGGTTGGCCATTTCCTCTTCTAGCTTGGTCGATTTCTCTTTTAGTTGGGTCACCTCTTCGTCCCTCCTGCCAAGCTTCTCCTTCAAGCCATCCACTTCGGCTTGAAGGTCGCCATTCCTAGTGTATAACCTTAAGGTTTCTTGAGCCTTCTCGAGCAAGAGTTTCTTTGTCTCTTGATCGGTTTTGCGAAGCTCATCCACCTCTAGGGGAAGACCGGTTAATAGGCATTTGAGCTCCGTGGTTTGGAGGATTTCTTGGCTAGCCAGTACCTGTACCCACCGCATCTTGGAGAGCAGAAGGTTGGACCCAACTAGGGTTTCCCCGATACGTGCTCCAACAGAGGGCCTTACTCCAAGCCTTTCAGTGTTTCTTTGGTTCGGGCAGATTGTAGCACCTTCTAAAGGAAGGAGGACAGGTCAGCCGAGGAGTCCCACTGGTCTTCTTCTGAAGTGCTCTCCCCCTGCCTTCATGTACTACGACGTATCGAGGAGAGGAGGCGCTAGGAGAACACTCCCTATAGGAAGGGGCTTGGCCATTTGAGTCCGACGACGCAGGAACGACAGCATCAGCCTTGCGTTTCCTCCTAAAGATGAGGTCTGAGCAAGTATCCTCATCCTTAGAAGGAGCAACCTCAGCAACCTCAGCCACCCCTTTGAGCCTCTTATCTTTGGCAGAGGGGTCAGGGGCAAAAGGAACAGGAGTAGAGGGACCTGGAGTAATCTACTTTTGCACGGCCACGACAGCCAAGTGTTTCCTCTTCTCCGCGTCCAACACCATGCCTGCATAAGAGGATAAAAGTACATGATAATTCAAACAAGCAACACACACAAGCAAGGAAAACTATAGCAGGAGTAGGGGAAAATAGGGTACCAAGGTGCAGGGCTGAATTCGAGTTTAAGTAGCTCGATAAAGTTAAACACTGCTTGAAGGTCGGAGAAGAAGTTGCACACCTCTCGTTCCCGTGGGGGTAAGTCCTCGAGGCGTTTGGGTTTCTTAAGTCTAGGCTTCTCCACTAGTAAAGAGGAAACCCATCCAAGAGGGTAGGGTCGTTCTTGTTGCACCGAATCTTGAAGAACTTCCCCTTGAAGCCTCTGTATGATTGTTGGAAGAGGGTCAACAGAACCCTCCCAACAACCCCGTTGAAGCTCACCCACAACTTTTCGCCTGGGTTCTTAGCTTCGAAGAAGTAAAGAAACACGTCCATTGACGGAGAATGGCTGAAGTGGTGACACAGGATAGAGAAGGCCCTAACAAACGCCCAACTGTTTGGGTGTAGTTGGGTATGGGCAACATTAATTTCGGTGAGGAGGGCTCGCTCGAAGCCAGTAAAGGATAAGCGGAGGGAGATTTTTTTGAAGACGGTGGAATAGATAAAACAAAATGGTCACTCCGAGTCCGATGACTCATCACAGCAGACAGGCTCACCTACCCTACAAGGCACAACCCTCACAAATTTGTCATGCTCTCTTCCAAAAATACGAGACTTATGGCAACTCTCGCTCTTCCTATATGCCACTATGCTCGCATGGGTGGTAATATCAGAGGTTTCCTCTAAGAGGTTACTAGGTGCCAAACGGTATAGGGATTTGTAGTTGGGGGAGGGAGGAGTTGGGGTTGTTTGATCCATCTTATGGAGAAAGAGCTAAAACAAAGAAGAAGAAAAACACAAAGCTTAGAGGAGGAAATGTCAGCACTTCAGAAAAGAAAGCAAATAAGAAGAAAAACGAAGAACAACGATCCTAAATGTGAAAAATATAAACAGTCCCAGAACAGTTAAAGCAAATTAAGAGCATCAGAATTACAAGGCGAAGGCGGTTATGGAGTAAGAAACATACCTTGAGGTGATTATGCTTCGAGGAAATGAAGAGTTATGGGAAAGAAGACAGAGCGTTTGGAAGCAGAAATGTTTGAAAAATGCACGAGAGAGGGAATGGAACAGTGAAGGAAGCGTGAGAATCGAAGGTTTTAACCTATGAGGGGCAGCGCAAACGCCCACGCGCCCCAACCGTTGATCTAGCCACGTGTACGCTGGGCAAAAAGTATGGTGAAACGTCACCTTGAGGCACTGTGCGCGTCCTGTCACTCCTTCACCATGTAGGTCGCCATAGGCGAGAAGTTAGCCTCTTCGCTGAAACAATTTTCAGCTCGAGCCTGGGGAGCTTGTGTACTGGCCAGACCTCAGACATCGGTATTAGAGATCGACATCAAACATCGACATCGGTCATCGGTGATCTGGTTGCGATGATGGGCTACGAAAGCGGGGCCCCAGGAATAGTATGTGTTGAAACCTAGACATAAGAAAAACATAATTCACAGGAGATCTCATGCACATGGTGTGTATAGCACATTCGGGTGCAGCATAAATAAGTAATCCTTGAAGGCACCTAAGCCCATGAGCGCTAGGGTTTCCAGGGAAAGCTGCATGCAGGACACGTGAAGAATTAGGTCACCTACAGAACGGATGGACCCCGCAGAGCTGGTACATGAGTTGGTACCCTAACGACCATACCGTTAGACTTTGCACTCCAGAAGAGGAAGGTTTTGCGCAGCTGTTGTGTTAAGATTGCATAACAACGCGACAAGATGTCTTCCTAGTAACCCTAATCTCACTAGCAAAGAGGTTCTAGTGGGACATGGAAGTTACCCTAAAAACAACCTATAGAAAGGGAGTTGAGGTGCCTGGTAAAGGTACGTCGTTTCTAAGACTGAAACTATTTTACTTACTCATTGTTTCTTAGCCCAGTACTGACTTGATCGTCGGAGTGTAATCAACAGGTAGGGCCCCCTCTGTTTCAACGGAGCCACTCTATATCACCTGAAGACCACTAGAAATAGGAGGAGCCACCATCTGCCTCTAAAGTCAACGACAACTGAGTCAACCGGCAAAAACAAGTATTGTACTAAATAAATAAATAATATATATATATATATTAAATAATATTAGAGATTAAACTAGTAGTCTTTCTTTTTTAAAATAAAAATTATAATTGTATTTGCTTTTCTATCTAAATTTTTAATATTCAAATATAATTGTATTTTTTTTTCTATCTAAATTTTTTTATTTAACTTGTGGTCCTATAATTTGTGTAATATTTTACTATTTAATTTTAGTATTTTTAATCCTATAATACGTAAATAATCTATGAATAAAATATCATTTTCATTCTTATAAATTTTAAATATTTAAATTTTCATCTTAAATTATTTTAGTATTTCTGTGTGTTTCAAAACCATCATTACTGATGCAATTAAAGACTACATAAGAAAAACCAGAATTAAACACCAATCATTTTATGTAAACGAAAAAAATATTTCATCCATAATTTATTTTAGTTTTTACCAAATGTTTTCTTAAATAGGTTCCATAAAAAAAAAATATTTTCTTAAAGAGATGGATTTAAAATAAACCAATTATTATAAAGATTAAGAAAGAAATAGATATTTTAGAAATATTAAAACAAGATATAAACACAATATAAAATATTATAACAGAAAGTTCCCTTGTTTTGCCGTGAATGTTTCGCCACAGAGAAACCTAGACATTCTTGAAACTCTGATAGAGTGCCTTCACTTTCACTAAGCCACCGTCTCCGCCGCGGAACTGTATATCTGCCTTCATTGTGTCGGCATAGCTTTGTTGCGATAAACTGCCATTGTTGTAGAGGTTCGTTAGTTGCAATTCCTCTGGAAAAATTGCACTCTTCTTCTATAAGGTATTCTCAGATGAAACTAACGCCACCTCATATTTTTAAGCAAACGTCATTGCAATATAACAAACGTTGTTCTGTTACAGTGAGACAACTAGAAGAGTTCTTTCACAAAATTAAACCCCAAAAGTTGATGCATGTTGTAGAGGTAAAGATATACTATATGCCCTCAAATTCTCTAGGGTTCTGCCATGAATTGTTTTTAAAGTGTACTGCTTCATCTTTCATCATGTTTATCTCATTTATCTTTTCACTACATGTTTTTTGTTGTTTTTTGTTGTTTTTGGGGTGATAGTTTAGTATTATTACTAGACTTATTCTTTTATCCTATTTAAACTTTGAAGAGAAGTGAGTGGTTTTATAAAGTAGAAAGGTCCGTGAGTGTCATGTAAGAAGATCCTAGTCATGACAATTTTACATTCCAAATATTTTATAGTTAAGCATTAATTTACAGTTAAATTAATAAAAAAGACCAGGTGATTTCGTTTTGGAATCTGTACTAAAATTTAAAATGATTATAGTTTAACAAAGAAAAGACATAAATAAATATGGAAAGTGGATGTGTGACTAGGTTGTGAAACTCGAGAATCTACTCAGATTTGTAGAAATTCTATAAACGACTCATAGACTTATTAGTAAATTTGTAAGAATTTACTTCACGTGAAAAGAAATTTAACAATATAATTATTTTCAAAGTAGTTAAAAGAATAAGTCAACTATAAATATATAAATACTATAAAAGTTAAATTATTCAAATTATAAAAATTAAATAATTAAAAATTGATAAATATCAAGTTTCTATATCCAATCTTCTAATTATACTCATTAATATTTATCCCATACTTTTATTCAATATTTCATATATTTTTTAGAGTAATTTTACTTCTATTAGAAATCTATATCTATATCTATATATATAACAATTGAGGGAGCACAAACAGGTCGGTTTAGATACGTGTCACAACCTTAAATTTTTGGAAAACAAAGTTCAAAAACATTTTTTACCACAAAGGGAATTTCTGTATTCCCTCTCTCACACCACGTCTCTCACTCTCTTCATTCCCTCCACACACTAAACCCTTACTTTTTCCATTCCCTCCAAAACTCTTAGCTTTCTCTCTTCTACTTTCCCCTTCAATTTCACTGATTTGGCAACTGCACACCTTCTGCTCATTGCCTTACCACCACTACAAATCTCTTCATTAAGGTATTTTTCCCTTGGCACGATTTTTGAATTTTGAAATTTTGAAATGGTTATCAAGATTGGTTTTTAAGAATATATAGGTGCAAAGACCCATTCATATCTCATTTCCTCTTTTCATTTTTCTTGAGTTTTGATGTATTTTTTATTCGCAAATGATGATTTTGTTTAGTTTTGATGTATATATATAACAATTGAGGGAGCACAAACAGGTCGGTTTAGACACGTGTCACAACCTTAAATTTTTGGAAAACAAAGTTCAAAAACATTTTTTACCACAAAGGGAATTGTTTTCACGTGTTACTCTCAGGGCACATCATCGTGACTCTCTAAATGCACGACACGTGACGCATAAAAAATTAACCACGTCTCTCACCCCATATTCACCTTTTCACTCTAACCCTCTGTATTCCCTCTCTCACACCACGTCTCTCACTCTCTTCATTCCCTCCACACACTAAACCCTTACTTTCTCCATTCCCTCCAAAACTCTTAGCTTTCTCTCTTCTACTTTCCTCTTCTCTTTCACCAATTTGGCAATTGCACACCTTCTGCTCATTGCCTTACCACCACTACAAATCTCTTCATTAAGGTATTTTTCCCTTGGCGCGATTTTTGAATTTTGAAATTTTGAAAAGGTTATCAAGATTGGTTCTTGAGAATATATAGTTGCAAAGACCCATTCATATCTCATTTCCTCTTTTCATTATTCTGTTTCTTATGTTTTTCGTTGTTCTTGGGGTTTCTCATTAAAGTTTCTAACTTTGATATGCTCCTAACATAAAATGTGAGACTTTTATCATTTCTTTCAATTTTTTGGTGCATTTTATGTCGTTTTATTTATGTTCGTGGTTTTATGTTTCTTATGTTTTTCGTTGTTCTTAGGGTTTCTCATTAAAGTTTCGAACTTTGATCTACTCCGAACACAAAAGGTGAGACTTTTATCATTTCTTTCAATTTTTGGGGCATTGTCTGCCGTTTTATTTATGTTCGTGGTTCTATGTTTCTTATGCTTTTCGCTGATCTTGGGTTTCTCATTAAAGTTTTGAACTTTGAATTGCTCCGAACATAAAAGGTGAGACTTTTATCATTTCTTTCAATCTTTTGGTGCATTTTTTGTCGTTTTATTTATGTTTGTGGTTCTATGTTTCTTATGTTTTTCGTTGTTCTTGGGGTTTCTTATTAAAGTTTCAAACTTTGATTTGCTCCGAACATAAAAGGTGATTCTTTTATCATTTATTTCCATTTTGTGGTGCATTTTCTGCCGTTTTATTTATGTTCGTGGCTCTATGTTTCTTACGTTTTGAGTTGTTCTTAGTTGCTTGCTTTTTTGGGTTTTCTGATCAAAGTTGCTTGCTTTTTTCTTTTTTGATCAATGTTTATTGCGTTTATTGGTTCTGTCCAATTTGTTCATCTCATTCTTTTCATTTTTTGCATTTTTTTTTCTTTTTTTTCAGTGTTTCTTGTATTTAGCTTTTCTGTCCATTTTGTTCATCTCATTCTTTTCGTTTTTTTGCAGTTTGTTTTCTTTTTTTGTTCAGTGTTTCGTGCATTTACCTTTTCTGTCCATTTTGTTCATCTCATTCTTTTCGTATTTTGCAGTTTTTTTTCTTATTAGTTGTTCAGTGTTTCTTGCATTTAGCTTTTGAGTTCATTAAGTTCATCTCATTAACGGTTTGTTTTTTGCAGTCTAGTGTTCCATTTTTCTTCATCTAATTTGTTCATTTTATCCAACTTTGAAAGTTTATTTTGTTGGAATCTATTTATGTTTCCATCACTAATTACGTGTAATGATGGTTTATTGCTCATCACTCCCTATGTATTCATTATTACATTCATTAAGTCTTACTGTTAAATGTCATCTCACAACATTTTTTTTTCAGAGTTGGGCCTTATAATATAACTCCATTTTTCTGACCTTAGTAATTAGTAATATTAGTAATATATTATATAACTTACCAAAATGTCAGAAGCAAACGTGCATGTGTATTTCTTTGATGAAAAAGACAAATTATTTAAGTGTTACTTATAGGAATAAGATTAATTACATTTATTTTAGGAATTTATTATTTAATATTTAAATTTAATGTAATTTCTATGTAATATGTATTTTTCTTTGTTATTTTAACTTTAATCTGTCGTGTATTTTATATTTTGCAATGTTCACCTTCTTCATTTTCTTCTTCAAAAAAATTTGGTAACTAATTCTTAGTAATTTTTTTAAACCATAAATTAAATCACAAAAAAAAAATAACAAATTTATTGGCTTTGATTTTCATTCCATATGATTTTATGAACAAAATATAAATTATAATATTAACAAATTAATGAATAAAATGAAATAATATTGGTAATTAAATGGAAACTTAACATGAGTTATACAATAAATTATTAATTTAAAAAGGTGTTTATATATTTTTATTAATGTCAATTGAATTATTAAAAACTTTGTATTTCTTAGAC
>Ga0123341_1006803_pt1 | contig 10367 bp, 4 predicted proteins | sample Turbeapinknodule_FD_89959 | JGI IMG/M metagenome (GOLD analysis project Ga0123341, IMG submission 89959) | Root nodule microbial communities of legume samples collected from Mexico - Turtle bean Mexico pink nodule | ecosystem: Host-associated > Plants > Roots > Nodule | place: Mexico: Nepantla...
AATAAGAAGTGATATATAAAACTTTGATTTTGAATAAATTTCCACCATTAATTAAAAATATGTTTAAAAAAGCATAGTAAAGAATATGTTGTTAACATTTCTTATTCATATATATAGTTATCTCCTGTATTTAACTTCTCTTTTCAAAAGAATTGTTATTTTTATGGGTATTTCTTCCTGCACCTCTACATTTTTTTTTTCTGCACTCCTACATTCTTTGAAATATCAGAATTATCCTTGATAATTTTGGGTGGAATAAAAATTCCATAAGAAAAAGTATTTTTGAAATAGAGACAAAGTGTGTTTCCAGAAAATGAAATCCAAAAGTCAAAAAAACATTATGAAATATCTTTTCTAGAATACATTTTTTTTAATTTCCATAATGGGAAATCCAGAATTCATAAAATTTGTTTTGGAAACGAAAATATTTCAAAAAGAATATTTAGAAGTCATTTTTAAAAGTGGTAAAATAGTATTTTTTCCGAAAATGATGGGGTGCAGGAAACCATTTGTCGGGGTGCAGGGAGAAATACCCTATTTTTTGTAATGTAGGGTTGAGGCCTTCCAGGGTAAGATGTGGGCCAAGTTCGACTAATGGGCTCAAATTCAATAGGGACATATGGCCCAATATCTCTGCCTCATTAGTGTTTAATATATTTTTTTTTGTTTCTATAAAAATAACATCCTTTTCATTTGAATTCCTATAAATTTTGTTGTCACTTTTATTACTTATATTTTTCTCCACTACCATTATACAATACAGTCTTCACTATTTACTCGATTGCTGATGTGAAAAATTGTTGCATGATGTGCTTTTGTATCATAGGTTTCTCTTTAGGTAAATGATGAATGAATGAGGATGATTCTGAAGAAGGTGACAAAAAAGAAAGAAAGATAGAACCAACTTGCAAGTAACTGAAGCTTAATAGCTGGTCACATGCAGCACAATGTCCTCCATTACTGTCTCATGAATGGAAGAGTATTGAATTTTTAACATTCTTCTTTGACATGGCTACATATTTATCATCAAACTCTTCTGCAACCTGAATGTCTAATTTCTTTTGCCGCCACCTACTACGGCACCCTTCACACAGCACAGAATTATACAAGTTATCCAAAATACAATCAAGCTAAGAATATGATGTAAATAGTTACGATAAATGAAGCAGAAGAAGACAGGAGTTAGAATAAGAATCCATATTCTCAATATACTATACTCAGTCAACTTCATCAAACTATTTTCATCTGATAATAATATGTACACTTTGTACAGACAAATCGATTTTAGCTATCAAATTCAGGAAATTTTAGTAATTGCATAGAGCACCGATGGGCCACAATCCAGATATTAAAAGTGTTTCATTCTTTGGAAGTCCACTTACCTCATATCTCAAGAAGGACCAAGAACATGCTCGAGAATCCTGGTCACCAATTTAGTTATATCATCTTCCTTACACGAGGTCACAAAATTTACTGACAACAAAATCCTTTTGTTACTTGCTCTCATGATCAGTGAAAAAAGTTTGTTCATATGATTGTGTTAGAAAGTCGATAGAAAATCAAACGGGCACACTATATTAGAACCCAGATGCACTTTCTTACCCCATGCAAGAACTGGAAACTCCCATTTCTGTTTAGGAACAGTGATTACATATGAGGTAACCTGCAGAAGTATGTTAGAACTTTGCAATAGTATATTACCTCATATTACTTGGAATTTTGAAATAAGTAGTAGGGAATATACCAACCAAGATTGACGCAGCAAGCGACTTAGGAGACCTAAAATGAACCGACATCTCCTCTTTTTCATAGAGAAGATCCATAATATCCATGCAAGCTTCAATGCTAATCAATTCACCAACTTTGGCCACTCCCCTGTTCTCAACCATTCAAAAGCGTGAATGAATGAGAAGACGACACAGTGCAAGTAGAGAGATAAAAATGAGTCACACTCACTTGAACTGAACCCAAAGCTCTTGAAGGAAGAAAAAAGCAATATTTGCCGTACCAATCTCAAAATTCAAAACCTGGGGAAACACCAAACCATATCAGGATCAGCTCAACTCCAAAAGTTCATAGGTTTTCGAAAAACTGTGCAGCAGAAAAGTCTTTGTGGTCTCAGGGACTGCAATTGATGCTGTATGAGGTGCATAATTTTCCACATGACCATGGTGTGTGAAAAAAACTGAACCCGAAAGTAAAAAGGTTGAGTGATAGTTGGGGTTGAAGTTACCTGCATGAAGAGGACCTCCTGCAGAAAAAGTAGGTAAAAGAGTGAGAGGATAGAAAAGGAGAAAAAGTTGATGATGATGATGGGTGGCTTACTGCTTCTAGGAAATTACGAGTAGTGAAGTGGTGTTCCTTGATGGAAGAGTTAGCCAAGGACTTGAAAGATGCAACGGAGAGTGGTCGAGAATAGTGTATCTGCATGCATGGAAATTGTGAGTGCAATGTGAGAAGAAGGGTAACAGAGAGAAGGAAGAAAGGAAGGCACTTTGGTGGAAATCCACAGAGAAATAAGCGCAAACAGGTGGAAGGTGTTCTGGGTGAGGGGTCGCAGAAGCCAGCTTGAAGAAGAAGTTCCACCAGCTTCTATGAAGGTTGGTAAAGAGGGAAAGAAGCGATCAACAAAGAAGGAGAATGCAGAGTATTTAACAATGGGGGAAACTTGGAGGAGCTACCATTACAACAATTACAGAGAAAGGATTAGAAAATTACAAAGATTAGAAGAAACAGTGAAAGAGGCAAAGATTCAAAGAGGTTACTTCTGCAGAGTGGATAAAAAACTCAACCACGGCCACACGATCCAACCCACTTTCCCTTCCAATCTCCATTTCCATCTCAATCTCTTCCATTAATTCTCTGCAACAAAACTTTAATTAGACAGTGGAATAAAAGAAGAAGATCATAAATAAATTAAAACAAGCACAAAATTCCATGAAAACATGATTCACAACACAAGACATTGTGACAATAAAACTCTACTCAATACATTGGAAAGCTAATGATTTTCGAGAATACCAGAAAGTGTAGGAAAAGAGGAAGAAACCAAAACTCACGTAGTTTTATTTGAAAAATGTTACATTTTACAATAGTAAAAAACACTGTATTATAATTTTCAAAAAATATTTTTTTCTTCTACTTCTAGATTGAATTATCAAACATATCACACGTGTACAAGAAAAAAAAAACAAAATAGAACATACTTATTAAACAATTGTAATTATAGATGCCATATTTTTTTTATTGAATTATTGCATTTTCTTAAAACTGCCATATTATAATAAAATCAAATTCTTTTTGTGATCATTTTATGTCCTCACTTTAATTCTGTTTAGAGTTTTCATCCATGGTTGTTTCAAGTATGAAGACAACAAACAAACACCAACCTCCCAAAAGAGAGTATTTTAATTTTTTATTAAAAAATAATAAATTTTAATGGCATGAAAAAATGTTACGTGGCATTGTTAACATAGTTGTTCTTCAACTATGTCCTCAGTTAACCTATCTAAACTAACAAAAAGATAATAAAAACAAAAATATATAGCACAAATAACAAATGCAAAAAAAAAAAAAACACTTTTTTATAAGTAATAAAATATATTTAATTAAATGGACATTTGAACCCTATAAATTTTGGTATTGCCTTGATGTATGAAGCTCAAACACTTATCTTAAAGCAATAAAATATATTTAATTAAATTAGCATTTGAATCCTAGAAATTTTGGTACTGTCTTGATCTATGAAGCTCGAACACTTCTCTTAAATGACGTATCCGTGTCAGACACACGTATTGGTGTCGACACTCGTACGACACTTATCTGTGAAGTGTTCAATTAAAAAAATATTTGTTGGATTTCTGAAAATTCTTGTATGGTTTTAATACAATTTTAAAAAAGATAAATACAATAATTTTCTAAAAACTCAAATTTATTGTATACTTTTTTATTATGATTATAGAAATAAGAAACAAATTCTTTTGAATCAGTCATGAAAAACATCTTCCTACTCCCAAAAAAATATAAAACATACTTGTGCATATAAATATTTATTGTCAATTTATATAATTCATAATTATATAATATATAGATCTGTGTCTTCGTGTCTTACATTTTAGAGATTTTATATATCTCCGTGTCCATATCAGTACCGTGTCAATATCCGTATCAGTATCGTGTCAGTATCCATATCCGTATTTGTGCTACATAGGCCTGGATGAAGTTTTGGTTTGTTGTCAGCATGTTCCTCTAATTAGACATGGACACGTATTTGAATTAGAAACATTTACAAGTCATTATTTGAGTGAAGAAGTTGATAATAAGGATTAAAAAAACTAAGCATAAGGGAAAGTCGGTTTTATAAACTATTAAGGATTAGTGGCGGCGCTTTGGATTGCATTGAGTTTAAGAATCTATTTTCCCATCGAATGGGATTCAAGATATTGGTTTTTATTTTATTACTTTTTTATTCATAGATAAATGTAGAATAAAATAATAGAAAGGAACAAAAAGAAACATTATATTGTGTGTAAATGATTTCTCTAATAACAACAATTTATCTTCTTTTTTTATGCAATGAGGAGAACCTATCAAATACAAAAGTTTGTGTGATTAACTTGCTCAATAATTGCCTTATACTTTATCTTCTTTCACTTTTTAATGCATACTTTTCTTTTATATTTTAATCTCTTGATTTTCTTTGAATTTATTTATATAAAGTCTTTTAATTTCTTCTTTAACTCTCACAAGTTGCTCATACCACTTGTCCCCAACTTTGACCCCATTCACCATATTCTTCATTCTCCTCCATTTGATCATTCACCAAAATTCTCCATCTCTTTTATCTATTTCACTTATTTTTTAAATGATATCTTCTTACTCCCATTAATGTTACTAAAATCCTCATTATTCCAAACATTGATGTCATTTTTAGCTCTTTTAGTTTCTCTTAAAATACAATATTTTATTTTTATATATATCTTCCTTTCTAATTCTTATAAATTAATTCCCAACTCTTATAAAGCTCTTCTCTCTATTCTCTCTATGGCACACAAGTAACTAAATGGTTTAGCTCCCCAATCAATGGTAGAATATTTATTTAAGTATAAGGGACATCAATCATAAATGAAAAAAAATGATGTTTGATCCATTCTCTTTCATCTTCTACAATTTTAAACTCTACTTTTTTTTATAAATAAAAAATATAAATAAATAAATATAAATAACTCAATCTTTAAAAAAAAAAATAAAAAAAAAAATAAGATAAAACTTTACACGTGAGTCTAAATCAATCTTCCAACAAAAACTGTCAACTAATCCAAATCTCAAAAATATCTTCTTTGATGTGTTTAGTTTGTGAGTTATTTGTTCATCTTGCACCACTTGAGAATATGTTTGATTATTAAAAAGTAGAACTGATTTGGGTCGAAAAGATGAAGCTTCAAGAAAATGTGTCTGATTATAGATTATAGATTTCATGTTGAATGACATATTTCCACCTTCTACCGGATAACTTAAAAAACTAGCTAAATCATCTGATTTATTCCTTGGGAATTTCTTCTTCTTTAACTACAGTTTTAAACATAAACATGTATGTGTGTGGATGTACATAAGAACACTAATTATACTAATCATTATTCACAACCGAAAACTTGGTTGCCTTTTAGATACAAACTCATCAGTGGGGGAAACATCAAAGTGAGTTTTAATTTGTTCAAATCTCTCTGACAGAAATAAGCTTTCAAAGCTTTTCAGTGCTGCTGAAACCCTCACTTGTGCCATAAACAATGCCTTCACAGGCCTGTGATCTGATAGTTTTGACTCACTTCGACCGTACTCAATTTGCTTTAAACCTTTGCCAAGCCATATGATTCTGTCACACCTACAACATCAAAATTTCCAAAGTTTAAGCACAGTCATTCTTACTAGGTCATTTTTGGTTTAGCTGTTTACAGTTTTTTTTAATTAAACAACATTGTTTAACAACATTTATTGTTGAAACAATGTTGTTTTAAAAAACATGTAAGTTGTTTCTTACCATGCTGGTGCTCGTTTCTTTGCTGTTTTTTTGCAGTGATAACAACATCCATAGTACAGGTCAGAACTTGGACAATACTTGTAGGTTGGTGCAAATTTGATTGTTCCCTCATGCCATCCTTTTAACATGTTTCCACTCACTTCCATCATTAGCTTCAGTTTCATTAATTCAATCCATGTTAGAAAATATACACTTAATCCAACAATATATGTATTCTATCCATTTTCATTTCCCAAATAGAAGTATGTACATCAAGGTGAGTAATCTAGATCATGCTAGTTGAATCGTGAATCATTTTGTATTGTATCGTGAAATGTAAGATTCATAAACATTTAAAAAATATAACATAAAGATGTAAAAATATAATTAATAATCACAACCATATTAAAAAATAATGGTTATTGCTGACCAAATTAAGTTAGTATTATAATGGTTTGATTGGGTTGGGTTATATGACCCAACTATTTTGTTTAATGAAAGAAAAAATTAAAATTAGGATTTTTATAAAACCAATTCAAGTGATTTAACCCAATTCACACTTAAACACAAAATAAATTCTAAATTGTGATATGGAACCATTTCGCGATTCATACGATTTGTGATACAATTCAGACAATATTACCGTAATATGAGAGTAAAAACGATTCTAACGATTAGTATCTTCACGAGTATCTCAAATCGTATCATATTATACAATTCGTATAGTGAATTGTAGAATAGTTACTAACATCTAAATGTATATGTATTATGATCTAAATTACTTTAATTAATGTATATGTATTTGTACTTTTATTCATGGATTTACATACCTGATCATATTCTAGTAGAGAGTCCCAGTCTTCATTTTCAACAAGTAAGCGTGTTGTTTCTTCTGGTAGAGAAATTCTGTAATTTAAATCTCCTAATAGTATTATGTGGCTGCACAACATCACCATCATTAGTTAAATGTTAAAGTAATACAACTTGCAAGTCAAAGTAAAAGTAATTAAAACTAAATTCTGTTTGAATATTGAGTAATTAAATAAATGGTTAAAAGTCGGCAGAAAGTAAATTCTATTTTAATATTGAGTAATTAAAAGGGGTCAAATGGTTTTCTTTTTAATTATATTTCTATGTGTATGGACAGTGATAGGTGCAAATGTTTTGTATTTTATTCTAATTGGCACCTCTTTGCAACATTTTCATTAATTAATTAATTAACTCACAGTCCCTCTTTAGCTACAAACAAAAGAGCCAACAAAGAACAATATTTTAAGTGTTTTGGCAGCCTTCAATATTTAGATGGACAGATTCAAAAGCTGGAAACACACAACAATGATGCTTTCAAGTAGCAAATTCTTTATTTTAACAGCCATAAAAATAAAAAACAAAAAAATAATTTATTCAATATTGGAACTTTGTTTTCATGATTTGTTGGGAAAGGAACCTAATTACTATTAAAATAAAACCAAAAAGCAATTATTGAGGTTGATTAGTTGGAGGGTTTGTAATTAACAAAAAAATGTGATTGCTAATTACTTACTCATGATCAAGAATCTTCCTTGGCAAATCAAGCAAAGGGCCTTTGGGAAAGCTTGTCCTTGAGAATATTTCAGCAACATTAGAGTTTCTGTGCCTCTCATCACCCTCTCTCCCCCCAGAAGCTAGGTGACCACACACAAAGCAAAAACTTGTTTCATGTAACACAAATCTCACAGACACAGAACCCTGCAAATCAAATCAATCACAGTGGAAAAAATAAATAAATATAATCAAGAGGACTTATTCCTAACCAACTCAAATGGATGAAGTTGATGTTGACAGTGATGATCAGCATATAATTAAACTGCAAAGTGCATAACCAATAGATGTATGATGCATGATTAGATGTTGAATTGAAAGGGTAATTAATTAAGGTAATGAATATGAAGGAAGTGGGATTCATAAGAATAAACCTAAACCCTAAACCTTAAACCCTAAATCCGAAATTAGTGAGATAAGTTTCTCATATTTTGACTGGTGTTTTAACCTTTGACATACATGAGATCTGTTAGAAAATTGTAAGTTTTTGTCGTGTTGTATCGTGGAATTGTTATGTCTGTTAGATTCTCAGTTTTTGAGTTCTGGTCTGTGTATGATTTTTTGAGAATTAGTTCAGGATGATTTTGTATAAGGGTTGAGATATCCTGAAATACATCAATTTAATTTATTTTTTTTATCATCGATAAAAAAGAATAAAGAAAGTAGGGTTTGGTTAGGTAACCTTGTTCCCTAAGCAGCCCATAATGCCACATCCCACACATGAGACACTTGGATGTTGAATGAATGGACGAAGGTGTCTCTTTGCCCATACAGATATCATTATACCAACCATTTGCTTGCTAATGATACATTGGAAATCTTGTGGGGCTTCAAACTTCTGCTGACATGGATTATCATTTTTTCCTTCCTTAATATTGCAACAATTCTTCATCTTTTCTTCTTTCAAATCCCTACCATGTGTGTTCTTGTTCAGGGCTTCTCTGATCATGGAGTTCCACTTGCTACAAATCTTACTGTTTTCACACCCCAGTACATTGGATGCTTTCAGAGGCACAATTTCTTGAAACCTAAACAGTTAATGATGACAATTAAGCATCTTGCACCACATGCATGATCTTAAGGATTGCTAAAAGAACCTCAAATTCATACCCTAGTACATAGATGTCACAGGACTTGTTGCATGTCTCCAACAAATCCTCCATGTTCACTCCTTCATCTGGGGCAACCCCACCTACGTTCCATGTGCTCACAAAAATCCTTCAATCATTAAACAAACATTGTTTCAGAAACATATGGAAATAATTGATCAAAATGAAAACAGCATCCAACATTATGGAACTCTATCAAAGATATATATATATACTGCATTTCATCGCAGCTTTTCTTATGTGCAGTGAGGGAGTTGTTTTCTTTTATTGGCAAAAAAAAAATTATAAAATGAAGTTATTTCGGTATACCTCAACCTTTATACAAGAAACGATAACTTAGTTAAACTGTAATCGATCTATAACCGACTTCTAACCTTAAACAAATCTACTCTTCCCTACCTTAACTTTAATCTCTTATATTCACACAACTGTTATGATACTCGCGCATCTCTAACTACTATTGTTTTTAATAGATCTCGTACACCTTAAAGATTCCAGATACCAATAAGAAAAACATGCTATGCTAGATGTAAGTTTGATGTTATCATTACTCAGGAGTGAGGGAGTTGTGAGAAGGATAATAAGAAGACACAGGAATTAGTATATACTATATATGATATTCTAATTCTTACTTGTATTTTTGTGTATCTTTGTGATCATTGAGAAGTGTTTTGGATGTGAGAGATGAGTGAAGATGAGCCAATAAGGGATCTGTATTAGTTGGATAATCTGCTATGAAGTTGCTGCTTCCGACTCGCTTGTTGAGTATCTTATTAGCCACTAATGCTGGCCACATCAACTAAGCAAATTGTGTACATGCACAAATAGATTCATATAAGTAAAGAACAGGTAAGAAATTAAAGAAGAGAAGGGAAGTTACAGTATGTATAAATATACTTACTTCAGTTAGCTTTGCAGTCATGGTAAGAAACAGGTACTTTTGGGGACAGAAAAATGATGAGAAGAGTGAGAAAATGATGAAGAAAAAATGGAGATGATTAGGATATATTGTAGGAAGAATTGAGTGGCATTGAATGTAGGAGGAAGAGGAAGAGGAAGAGAGAAGAAAGCATGGTGTTGTTGAAGAATGGAATAATGAGTAGAGTTATATATTGAATGTTTGTGAATGGTGTGCAAGTGGGAGAAGTGTGGTCCATCACAAGCTATATTGCCACAACAAGTTGCCAACCGTTTTGCATGATAATATTATGAGGGCATTTTCATTGTTGGAAAACCACCCAATCAATATCTTTTGGTTTAGGACAAGGTTCAAAGTTTGACTGGTTTTTATCAGATTATTATAACTTTATCTTCTTTGACAATCTCATTAATTATGCACAAAATGGACCCAAATTTATATATATTAATGCTACTTACTAATTTTTATATCAATCAATAGTCGATATAAACAAATAACTCGTTCATATTTTATAATTTTTAAAGATATATATTAGTCATCAACTTAATTTTTTTTTATGAGCAATTTTACTTATATAAAACATAAATAATTTTAAATTAATATAAAATTTATATAAATAATATATGTCAATAACTTTTAAATTCTAAGTTGAATTTTGAAGAGAATGTGATTCAATTTAAAAATTATTTTGCATATTTTCTCTCTCTCTCTCTCTCTCTCTCTCTCTTTTTTATTTATATAT
>Ga0123341_1006805_pt1 | contig 10365 bp, 5 predicted proteins | sample Turbeapinknodule_FD_89959 | JGI IMG/M metagenome (GOLD analysis project Ga0123341, IMG submission 89959) | Root nodule microbial communities of legume samples collected from Mexico - Turtle bean Mexico pink nodule | ecosystem: Host-associated > Plants > Roots > Nodule | place: Mexico: Nepantla...
AATGTAGTATGTCAGACTATGTGGTGACCTATGTAGGAATAAGTGGTGACCTGCTACCAAGTTTCTGCACAATTAAGTAATTTTAGAAACTTTTAGCTTTGTGTTGTTCTTGTGTGGGGTGGTACATGAGGTGTGTGAAAATTGAATTCAGTAGAGAAAACCAATGTATAATTATCTAATCTCAGTGTAATATGTCAGACTATGTGGTAACCTGTGTAGGAATAAGTGATGACCTGCTATCAATTTTGGAGCAGAAATATGTTTTTCATGACTAGTTCACAGGAATTTGTTTCTTATTTTTATAATCATAATAACAATTTATATAATAAAGTTTGAATTTTTAGAAAATTAATGTATTTTTACTTTTTAAAATTGTGTTAGAACTGTACTAGAATTATTAGAAATCTAACCAATACTTTTTGGACACTTTACGAATACTGTGTTCTACAAGTGTCATACGAGTGTCGGTGTTCGATACGAGTATCGGACAGCGACACGCCATTTAAGAGGAATGTCCGAGCTTGATAGCATGATATTTCCATCTTCACAAATAGTATTTCCCTCAATTCAAACACATCATTAACACTTTTTATTTTTATGACAAAATTTATCTACTTCTATGTCTTGAATTTTCACGTTTTCTTTTACCTTGTACACCCTTAAATACATTAATTTATCTTTGTATTTTTCGTTTTTCATCACAAAGAAACGAAATAATAAAATATAAATAAAATATCAAATATATATTCAAATATATCAAGAAGGAGTTTTTTGACAAAGAAAATGTAATTTACTCTTATGAAAATGAATAAGATTAAATTTACATATATTATTTATAAAATTCCATTACTCCTAGAACAGTGAAGGCACGAGAAACAACTTTGAAAGAAGAAAATTGAGAAGATTGGCATAAATTCATGAACTCTTTCTCTGTTCTTTCACTTCCTCCATCAAGAAACATGAGGTTATCAAAGCTAGTAACCATCTTATCTGCTTCAGTGCAACCAATTTCTTGGGGCATTATGAAATCTACAACAACCACCTTACCATTTTCTGGCAAAGCTTTGTGGCAATTATTCAGAACTCTCAAACAATTTTCATCCGACCAATTGTGCAATATGCCCTAAAATCATTAACCAACCACACAAAAATGCTTATTAAGATCATTGCATATGGATTAACTTAATCACAGTTACAAGTATCTAGACTAACCTTCAATAGTATGGCATCACCCTTTGGAACACTTTCAAACATGTCTCCTTCAACATGTTCAATTCCTTCATGAAAGTAAAAGTTTGAACTCATTGTAATTAGTTATATATGAGTTTTTAGGTTACCTTATTGAGTTGGCTAAAGTAGAAAAAGAGATATACCTGGATAAGGTGGAGCTTGTTGTATTACTTGTGGAAGATCAAAATTGACACCCTTGATGGAAGGATATTTGGAGATTATCATATTCAAACTTTGCCCTATTCCACCTCCAACATCGATAAGCAGTGATATTCCTTCAAATCCAGTGTACATTTGAAGTATCTTTGTCATCTCTGTTGTGCATATATTGGCCATTGCTTGATTAAAGATATGATTCCATGGCGGATCAGATTGTATGCCTTCATAAATAGGCATTCCATGAACTTTCATGTATACACCAGTATCACAGTCAAGCAGTATCTCCTTGAAATTAAGCCTAATTCACATCAAATACAACAACTTTATTTTCTCATATTTTACTACAATAAGCTAATTATGAATGAAATGAGAGTAACTAGATTAACGTAAATGGTCTGCATGTAGGAACGTTACTTACAATGCCTGAACGAGCTTTGGATGGCTCATAAACGTTGAGAAGAAAGCCAAAGAAGCAGTGGCTTCAGCGTTGAGGAAGTACTTTCCAGAAGGTGAAAGTTGAAAGAGTCTTTGGAGCTTACCATCTTGATTTGCGCGTGTTGAGCAAGTGAGAAGAGAGTGACTTGCAAGAAGAGACAGCATTCGATCAAGCCTTTGGGGTAGTTTCTTGTGCTGAATTGGAAGTTGAGAAGCAATCTCAGAAGCTGACACGCCAAGTGGGGTTTCTGTTGTTGTTCTTGTTGTTGCCTTGGCAATCATCTCAAACAAGTTCAGCTCAATGGCAGCATTCAACACAGCAGTGTAAACCATTGGGCTGAAGCTTAGCAGCATAGCAGATAGGCATGGATCATTTTCTTCATCTTTAGTCTCTTCACACTTAGAATCCATCTGCTTTATGGTTTATGGTGATGAGAAAGAAGATGCAGATGAAGATGAAAGGATATAAAGCTTTTACATTATCATTGCATGTAGATGAAATTCTGTCTCACATGTTTGGCTGTGTTTTTGCTGAGGTTGTGGCATGGACGGAGAAATCTTGAATAACAATTTTATATATATATATATATATATATATATATATATATATATATGTGTTTTGTGTCATTATAGTTAGAAAAACACTGTATTCTGCAGGTGATGCTGCTACCTGGTATAAAATTATTGATATAGAAAGTGTACAAATGCTTTTGTATTTGGCCAGCATGTCTTGTTTTGTGGCTTTATATATATGAGGATCACATCAGTATTCTATAAACAAAGTCACAATGTTGTGGCCTGCCATTTGTGCCAAGTGTGTCACTTTCATCTCTTTAGCAGTATTTGTCACTGATTGCTTTTGGTGGTAGATTTAAGAGTTTTAAAAATTAGTTTTTTGTTGTTCTTTCTTGTAATTTTTAATCAAAGTAAATTAATTAAATGGTTATTGTAATGTATAATTAGTTTAAAGCTTTTATAAGAGAAAAATAGGATGTTCTGCAGGAAGAATATGCTAAAATTCATGTTAGGTGTGTACATATATTTTTAGATAGTAAGTGTTAGTTAATTTATAAGATATAATTAATGATTAGAATTTTCTTTTGTTATTTTAATTGCTTTGAGGCATTTTGTTTTCTTAAAATATAAGTTAATTAAATGTATGACATGATTTATTTAGTTTTGTAAGCTTAATATATGTAAAGAAAGTTATGGAACAACTCAAAATCACTCTATAACTCACCAAGAACCTAATCTATCGTTTTAAACATTCTTAAATTCAAAATACACAATAAAAATAATTTAACATTTCAACCCTATACAATTTTATATCCCATTCAATAAGATTCAATCATCAATCCAAAAATAACACAATTCAATAAAGCTAGACTTAATGATGCTATCAAGTTTTAAATTTCAAATTAAAATGATTTTCTATTCCAACAATCAAACCAAAAATGACCATAAAAAATACCATCAACACTACAATGGTCATATAAAAGTGTCATCTAATTTATGAACTTACACATGCACAAACTTAGAAATCCATCTTAGTTTCAACTCAAACTTAAACATAAGTCATATATATACTAATTTATAATGTATAATAACTTCCTTTAATTGTAACTTACTTTAGGGTTCACTACAACTAATTGCTAGAAAAGGTTGAAAATTCTCCTAAATTACAGAGACCTTGAGAATATAACCAAACAATTAAAAATTTAAGTTAAAAGTGAAACTAACTGAGAGGATCATTATTTTCAACTGACAAAACTAATCATAAATTTGAATAACAAAAGAAAAAGGAGTTAAAATATTATTAAAGTAAAAAACCACCCATTCTAAATTAAAATCTAATCAAGAGAAAAAAAATCTAAATAACAAGTCAACTACTACACAATATGATGAAATTGTGAAAGAGATGAGAAACCAAATGATAAACTGAGAGGAAAAAAAAAGATAAAAATGAAGATAAAAAGATTGAAGAAAAAAAAAAGCTAAAACATGAAAAGGGAAAAAGATTTTAGAAAAATGAAAAAAGTGCATCTCATCCAAAGATTTTACAATAATTTTTTTAATGATATGTAACTGAATATCCATTTAATTTTAGAACACGTATTTTTTTTATAATTTATTGTTTTTACAAATGATTATAGATATATTACATAATTTTATATTTAAAAATTCATATTTAAAACATTTAATTAATATAAAGACAAAAGCTTCTTTCTCTTTATATAAAGATTTTTAAAAAATACAGCAATAGGATAACATCTTTGCACTAAAATTTGTAAAAAAACCAGAAAATTTAGCAACATTATACAATGGTGAATCAGTTAACTATCTCGCAAGTAAGGGTCTTCTTTGTGTTTAAAGGGAAGGGCTATGCAAAGTGTAACCAAGGTCACTCATGCCTTATTCTAAGCTAAAAAAAAATGGTTGTTAATTTTTATTTTTTTTTTTTTTTCTTGTATAAGGGTTGGGATACCCCTAAGGTATCTCTTTAATTTATTTTATTCTTTGCAAAAAAAAAAAAAGTTAACTATCTCGCAAGAAAACCAAAACATTTTTATAAAAAATACAACACTTTTCCTTTCTTTGGTATTAATTAGAATTAGAGTTATATATTTTTTTCATCCATTCTGTGTAAAATATTCATTTTCTATATATTAGTATTAGAGTTTTCAGTTTTTATTCATATAAATTAAAGTTGAATAACCTACACTCACCATCCTAAGATTCCATGAAAATTCACATTATTTTTTTTCATTCCTGCATTTAGACTCATTTTGGTTGTTTAATACCAACATCCTTTATGCATTACATAAATATTTTAGTTGCTAGAAAGAATTACTATTACAAATTACTATTTATTTTATATTAGAGGATGAAAAGTAAAAGAGTGAAAAAAAAAGAGAGAAAAGAAAATTATTTAGACTACAAAACATAAATAAGTAAAATATAATTGTCTATTATTAGTATTTTTTTATTTTATTTCAATAATCACTTTAATCACACCGTTACAAAAAGTTAAATAAAGTATTTCAATTTAAAAAAATGTAATATTGTCAATTTTTCAATTTTTAGTCATATTATTTATATGAATAATAATATGATAAAAAAAATCATATATAGTGAATCAATATTAATGTGATTATTTACAACATAAAAAGTCAATAAATTTAATTAATAAGTTTAACCATATTAAAATTAAATATTTTTGTTTTTTTGTACATAATAATTGAAAATAAATGGTGAAGAAGTTTGTGAGGATAAATTAAGGAAGAGTGAAGAAACAGTTCCTTGGAAGCCCTGCCAAAAAGCAATCGCAGCGAGGAAGCGATTCAATCAACCGTCGCAGACACACTTTTTATGCTCCTCGGTTCGTTTCTTCTATCTGCAACTAAAACCCTAACTCGTGTTCAATTTCGTTTACCATTTTTATTCGTTTCAACTGCATTTGGCCACCATTCATTGTTTTCACATATCTCTGCTGAACTTCAAACCTTTTAGGTTTCGCGTTTCTCCTTTCTGTTAAAATCGTGGATTAGTAGCTTCGCACGCACGTACTTGTTTTGACTTTTTCAATTTTTTTTGCTGGTTCGTGCTTTTCTTGAGAACGTTCTATGTTTCTTTAGTGTTAAGTATTATTATGATTATTATTATTATTATGGTTTTAGGTCTGTGAGTCTGCGGCAACAATGTTTTGTTCGATCTATTTTGAATACTATTGTGTATGTTTGAAAGAGCTTGTTTTCAGCGTTAACAGACTCTATCATAATAGCTTATTGATGCATTCCTACGTTGTTCTTCTGGAATATAAAAAATGAGTGTTTATATTTTTATCGGATTGAGAAATATTATGTTAGTTTTATGTTAGCTTATACACAAAGTGCCTATTTCCTTAATTAAGGTTTTTATCCAAACAGGCCCCAAAACCAGGGTTTTATATAGTATGCTATAGTGTAAGTGTAGTGCCCATGGAAGCTGTAGCAGACGGATAGTAGCGGTATGTTTTGATTCTAAAAGAGCCCCTAATACTACTGTCAGGGCATGGTTTTGGAATTTCAATTTTTAAAAAAATATTTTTGCTTATAAAATCAATGTCATTTAGTTTATCTCTTGAGCCTGCACAATGGTGACGGGTATCTCTGCCTCTGGTCTCTGTTATCTCCTGGAACTAAGTCTCTTGGAGATCACTGCCTCACCCTATCTTAGGTGGCCTCTGCTTCTCTCGTGTTGGTTTGGCAATCTCTGCCTGTCACTAAGAATTTTTATTGTTAATTATGAATATCATCATTTTTAGGTAATTTATTTTATCATTTTTGAGAATTTATATGTATATTGTATATAATATATAAACAATTTTCAGAATAGCAAGCAGCTATCTCATAGGGCTTTTTGGGACTGGTCCCTATCCAGGATTTAAAACACAGCCTAAAACTTGCATCGAGATCCTTGTACCCTTAGCATTAAGTTCACCTATCAAATGTGTGTGGATGGTCTTCTAATGTTAACTTACGTCCATTTAGTATGTGTTATAAAACTAATAAAAGAAAACTTACGTGTCTATCATTTGACTGGAGAACTTGATATGAGAAGCTTGATCTAAGTTTTGTCATTTTAAATACTATTTTTGTCTTATGTAAACTTTTATGGCAACCTTGGTTTTATTCCCTAGTTGTTCCCATGAGAGTTCTAGTTTTGCTCCATGGTTATGTTTGAAAAATTCAGGTTGTACTCTTCAGATGATTTTAGGTTTTGAAAGTTTGAGATTTTGGCTTCTTGAAGTGGATTTTGGGATCTCTCATGGATGATTATGATTTACCTGATGCCATTGGTGTTGCTCTGCAATGCCTGAAACTGTTTACCTGATGACATTGGTGTTACTCACTAATGCCTTAAACTTGATCTTTTAAAGTTGTGGTTGGTATTGTCTCCTTTTGGCTTCAATCAATGGGATTTGGGAAGCTGACATGCTGTGCTGATGTCTCCTTTATAGCAGTGTATTCTGTTTATTTGATGAGTTGAGCTCTACAACTTGAAACCATCTGCTGTTTATGTGCTGGGAAAGCTAGCACATAGGTTTGTAGGTGAATTTTTTTAGATTTGAATCATTTCTTCTGATTGGTTCCATCTCTCTTGCAAACTGGAGCCTGACTCTGCATATCATCACTATTAGTAAGCAAGTGATGTTTCATCTGTAGCACATGCTGGGGAATGGATCATATGTAATAATGAGTTTCTTTGTTGGAATTTTAACAAGATTATAACAAATTTTTTGCATCCTAAACACAGATGTTGTTTCAAACAAATGTCATTTGTGTGTTTTGTACGATTAATTTAATTCTATATTAGCTCATACTTCTGAAGAAAGTTATATTTATCTGGTGCTGTCTTTTGATACGCTGAAATATATTATTATATGTTACTATGTTTTACATTTTAGAGTAAATATTGGTTTTGTGCCCTGTCAAAATGGTCAATTAATTTAACTATCTGTTGAAAACTTTGAGCCCTCCTACCCTGAAATAACTTGCCTTGGTATGGGATTAAAATGTAGCCATTCTCTTCATGTTTTTTCTATTGTATGCCCATTTAGTTACCCTAAGTTTGAAATTTGTGTTCTTAGGTTTTATTCACTTGTTGCATGGAATCGTCAGCAGAAGAGTATTCTGCATTTGAACAGAAAGTTAGTAGGACAGTGTACTTTGACAACCTGTCACCACAGGTCACTGAATCTGTGATAAGAACTGCTCTTGACCAGTTTGCCACTGTAAAAAATGTCAAGTTTATTCCCAACTACGTTGGACCTAGCAATCTGCCGCAATGTGCGTTAGTAGAATTAGATTCTGCCAAAAAGGTCAAGGAAATTGTATCAATGGTAGGACATTATTCTTTTATGATGTCTGGGATGCCACGGCCAGTGAGGGCTCAGCCTGCTGTGATGGAAATGTTTGATGATCGGCCAGCAAAGCCTAACAGAAAGTTAAAGGTACGTTGGTTGAAGTCAACTGAACCTGATTTTGAGGTGGCGAAAGAACTAAAGAATCTTACACGCAAACATGCTGCAGAAATAGAATTCATACGCAAAGTAAGTTCATTCCTGGTAATAATTTTTCTGTAGCTCTTAGTACTATTATTATTCCAATTCATCAATTTGCTGAGTATGCCTCTAGGAGTTTATGTGAGGAACATCTCTTTTCAAATGATTTTTTTTTATTTGCAATGTTCAAGCAAGTTTCTGGTGTCCTGTTAAATGCATGCTTGTGTCAAGCTGTCAACTTTTTTGTTACAGAAGAGTAGTTAGCAGTAGTGTTAAGCATTTCTATAGTGAGTGTGTGATATTTACTAGTAAGTAACTTTGTGGGAACTTACTGGTGGAAATTGTGCTGTAACAAGTGATCCTTAATTCTTCTCCGCTGTTAACACAACCTTTATAGATTAAGATGTAAAGGAATTTATACTGAAATTGAAATAACAGAAATATCTAATACAAAGACGTTGGAGAAACTTAGGGATGGAAAGATAACATGTCCTTGTTAAACATGCTATAAACTTGTAGAATAAGACTTTTTGTTGTTTGTATTAAACATACCAGAAACTGTGGATTTTTTTTTTCCTGATGATCTGGAATCAGATAAAACTATTTCAAACATTGGTTGATTTGTTAGTAAGTGTGTAGGATTGGCCCTCCTTGTTATGTCTTCCATCTTAACTTTAGTTGCTATGTTCTTTCAGATTGTGATTTGAACAATTTATTAGATTTATTTACGAAGAAAGAACATATCACCACTGTCTAATGTAATGCATATGCATTCTTTATAATCCCTACATCTCTCAATACGGAATTATTACTGAAATGAAAAATTCACGTGTTTATAATGTGATTGTGGTAGAATCTTGAAAGTTAGTTTCTTTGAAGTATGTTTATATCTAATTTTTAGTAAATTAAGATCGAGGGCAATGCTTTTTGCAATGGTAGATTGATGTGCACTTTTACGGTTAGGCTGCAAAGATCTAACCTTCCAACACCCCATTTGATAGCAGCCTAGGGAAGAAGTTGCCTGTATTATAATATTTTCATGTGCTTTAACTCAAATGTGGATACCCCTGTATTCCTTGTTTTATCCTTCTGGTTAAAGAACACACTTTTTATTTATTTGTTTATTTATTTTGTTGCAATGATAACAGTGAGGTTTGAACACAACACCCCCTATAGAAGACTCTTTTTTAGTACGGAAGGCCATCTTGCTAAATAATCTTCTCCTCTCTCTTCTATCAAAATAGTGCCCGAAACTATTGCCCTCTAGTAATCATAAAAATGTTTGATAATGTCTATGACATACGTTGAGCGATAGCATAGCATTAGCTTATTCTGAAGTGGGTTCTGGGTGTGTTTGTGTTTGTTCAGCTGCAACTGGAAGAAGAAGAGAAGCTTGCAAAGCAGCAGGAAGAGACGCTTAAAGGGCATTACAAAAAGTTCAAGATGATAGATGGTATTATGGCTGATAAAACTGCCCATCGTTTGGCGAGAATATATAATCTGCATGTTGCAGATGAATGAAGGCTTCGTTTGGTCTACAATTTATGTAAATATATTTTTCTTTTTTCTGGTTGGGATCAAGGCTTGCTGCTTCTTGCTACCACTACTGATGGAGCTCAGTTCATAGATGGTATATAATCACGCCTAAAGATAATCTTTTGTTTCGTTTTCTTTTGATTCATAGTGGGGTGTTAGTTGATCTTGGTTTGGAGTGTTAGTAGCCTCCAAAACATTTTCTTTCTGAAAGAACTCCATGAAGTGAATGCGTGGGACCCAAGTTCCGTAAGGATTCTCGAGAAAAAGAAAAGTTTAGATAATTTCTTCAAATTTGATACAATATTGGTTTGGGAAAGCTTGGTGGCTGGATCATGAGTTGGATCATTCATGGTACATTTCGTTCTTGTCTATTTACTATTTTTTTTTTGTTATTCTGTTGTTTAAAACTTATACACCTTTCTTTTCTAATCAAATTGTGCAAAGCTGGTGAGTCAAATTGTTCAATCCATTCAGTCTTTTAATTTGGTTCCAGATAATAAAGAGGCAATTATGGTATAATTGAATTGACTATTTCGATATTTTGGTCGTCATCTTTATTAACCTTTTTTAAGTGATGAGTTGTCTGTTAACATATCATTTATACGTATTTTTTTAAAAGTATAATGTTCAAAGACAACAATTAATCAATGTCATATAAATAATATTGTTTTTCTCCACTTAAGGTTTGCACTCGTTTTTCTGTTGAGCATTTCCTATTTGGCGATAAAATTAAGAAGTGGAATGATCTGATCGTAGAGAAATCCTATTCTAGCATTTAAAGAACAACTTGTCATAAAGAAAAAAATATTTGTAAAATGAAATTGTTTGAATTTAAAAAAATGAGTAAAAAAGAAGTAAAAATGTTGTAATAGATTTGATTGATGTGATAAAATAAATTTAATCATATATTAGTATATTTGGAAAATAATTTATAAAATCAAATTTTAAAAATAATTTAATAC
>Ga0123341_1006807_pt1 | contig 10363 bp, 10 predicted proteins | sample Turbeapinknodule_FD_89959 | JGI IMG/M metagenome (GOLD analysis project Ga0123341, IMG submission 89959) | Root nodule microbial communities of legume samples collected from Mexico - Turtle bean Mexico pink nodule | ecosystem: Host-associated > Plants > Roots > Nodule | place: Mexico: Nepantla...
ATATTTTTATTTCAAAAAATATTAATTATCATTTCTTTTTTTAAAAAAAATCAACTAAACTTGCCAACCAGATTGACAAATTCAATGGAGTGAAATTGCCAATTCAGTATCCAATTTTATTTACATTGAAGTTGCCAACCTAGTTAGAAACTTTAATTAAAAAATAAAAAGTAAAGAGATTAACAAATTTAATTGATCTTGCCTACACCATTAGCAACTTAACTAAAAAATGCCCATTTCTGTAATTTTTCTACTTTTGCCCATTTACGTAAATATGAAAAAAAATACACCATTTTGGTGAAAAACCCGAAGAAATCAGGGATGAGATGGTTTTGGAGCCAGTGTTGTGGTCAATCATCCTCTTCCAGTGTTACCTCATCAAAATCTCCTTTTTCTTCCAATGTTATCTCATCAGAATCTGGTTCTTCTTCCAATGTCTTCGACACCATCCAAAACCAAGACTATAGATACGATGTGTTTATTAGTTTCAAAGGTCCTAACACCCGCAACTCTTTTGTTGATCATCTATGCTCTCATCTTCTTCGAAAGGGTATTTTTGTCTTTAAAGACGACCACAAGCTTCACAAAGGAGAATCCATTTCATCACAACTTCCACAAGCAATTAGAGGTTCTCAGATTTCTATCATCGTCTTCTCCCAAGATTATCCTTCCTCTTCATGGTGTTTGGACGAAATGACCACTATAGCTTGTTGACAACAACAATCTAACTAAATTGTTTTCCCTGTTTTCTATCATGTTGATCCGTCTCACGTAAGACAGCAAAATGGGGTATACGAGAAGGCGTTTGAGTCACTCAGAGAGAAATTCAAAGGAGACCCAGATAAGGTTTATCGATGGGAGAGAGCTATGAATGAGTTTTGCAAATTAGCTGGTTGGGATGTTAGAAACAAGTATGTGTTAGCTATGGTTCTTCTCTCTGTTTTCTGCATTTATACCTCTTATATATGCATTATACTAACTTTTTTTAAAAACATTAAAAGGTTTATCTCTATAAAAATTATTGTAGTTGGTACCGTTTGTCAAAATTGTGCACTCCTCAATCATGTTCTTGACTCCCATAATGTATGGAATGTCTAGTTGTTTTTGGCAGCTCCTATCTCCTTTCTTGAGTTTGCCTTGTTTGAGCTTCTTCTAGTCTTTGCAATCTTTTCGCTAGTTGGCTTATTTCCTCATCTTTGTGGACCATTCGCTTCTTGACCTCCACAAGTTCTCCCAAAAGGTGGGCTTTGTGATGTGATTGCGGTTTTGAAGATTCGCCTAAAGAAAACTGACCCATAATGTTTGCACAAAGGAATCAAACAATTAGTGAAAAAGAAGTTAGAATACACTCTCTCAAGTTTGCGTCACTTTTGGTGAAAAGAAATAAAGATGAGAACACCCAAAGCACTCTATTCTTGCCGGTTAATTGCACTGCCAGTTGACCTAGGATGAACGCACCTTCTTTAACATCTCTCTTAGTTGCTTCTAGTATGGCTCCGTTGGGGCAGAGGGCGCCCTACCTGTTGATGACACTGCGATGATCAAGTCAACTAGAGCTCACCGAAAAGTAACAGTTTAGTAAGATGTGCGAAAAGCAGCGTACCTGGAGACCTATTCTCCTTTTTATCACTGCTCATGCAACATGCAACCACTCTCCCTTGAGCTCAATGAATCTTAACTAAAAATAATTACATTAAACTTTTATTGGTAACAAAAAACCACCTGCCATGGGCACCAATGATCTTCAGGTGTTATCCGCAGGCCCACTTTCTGTTACCCAAGTGTCTCCATATATTGCTAAGGTTAATAGGAACTAGCCACGTGTAACAGATATGCAACAAAAACATGCAACAGATACGTAACAAGGAAAATATTGGCAGATATTAACAATAATAACAAAATTATATCTACCACCCAAATATATCTTTAAAGGGGTGCATTAGTGAAATTACTTTGAGTACTCATCATGCGATCTAGTCCCAACATGACCTAGGTCATTGGCCCAGGTTTGCTTAGGCCCAAGCACCGAGCAGGTCCCTCATGGTGTAAAAGAACCGAGCAGGCCTCTCGTGGTATAAAAGAACTAAGCATACGAAAATATTACCGAGAATTAAGCATTGGTCAATACACAAGCCCCCTGGCTCGAGCTGAGTTTGGCTAAGCAAAGAGTCTCCCGAGCATCGTTGATCGTTGACGTGACGGTTTGTCAAAGCTAAGTGAGTGCAATTTTCGAAGCGTTTTTGAAGCAATGTTTTACTGTTCGCATTCCCCACCTGTACATGTATTCCAATGCTAGTGGTAACAAAACTCGACCGTTTCGAATTCCTTTTTCAGAAATTCTAAAACCCCTAAAACCCTTCGTCTTCCATCATTCGTTATTCAGAGCTTTCTCTCTTACTCCCTTGCATCGTTCAACAATCTTCTACTCACTTCTTCGAGCTTCCCTTCATCAATTACGAAAGGTACTCCTTTTTTCAGTCTCGATTATCCATCCTTTGCTTGTTCTGCCTGGGATAACTCTATTTTCATTTATGTCTGGTTTATGCTCAACACCACTTGTTAGCGTGTTATCATATGATCCTCGAAATGCGTAGTTAGGTTTTATTTTCCTGTTCTTTTGTTTGAATTCATAGTTGTTTTGCATTGTGTTGGGTTTGAACTATTTTGCTTTTACGTGTGACTGTGCTTAGCTGCGAGCCCTTATGGATTATAAAACCTTGTATCCTTGGGCTCCCCTGAACCTCATTTTTGAAACCTCCTCCTACACCTCTCATGAAATAGTGGCCCTTAGGAAGAAAAAATGTCACTTTGGTAGGGAGGACAATTGGATTTTCCTAGACCTTTACTCACCCGATGAACCCGTATGTTGTGATGAAGCCATATCCCCGGGTAACCCTTTTTCCTATGTTTACGCCACCATTTTTCAAAGAGTCCACCTTCGTTTTCCCCTGTCAGTTTTTGAAAAAGAATTCTTGACCGAGCTGAACGTAACCCCAGCCCAGCTGCATCCTAACAGCTGGCCATTTGTCCGTGCCTTTGCCATTCTTTGCGATTAGCTCGTCGTCCTACCTTCTTTTGATGTGTTTCTTTACCTCTTCGAGGTGAAGAAACTACAACGTCAACTTTGGATCTCTGTAAACAGCAGCCCTGGAAGGGGGATCCTTACCCTTTTCCAATCCTCTTACAAGAATTTCAAAGGCCATTTTTAGAAAATCCGAGCTAACAAAAAACACCCCGATCTCTTGGACGGGTTTCCTTTATACTGGACCGAGAACCCTAACTCGAAGCTTACCCGGGTCTTAGACAACCTAGCCCCTGCCGATCAGGAAGTTTGCAAGTTTTTCACAAGCTTCCCTGTTGCTTTCGATACAGTCTATCTGTTGGCCCACGAAGATGACCCAGACTCTCTAAAGAGTTACATCGGTACACCTTTTTCCTCTAACTTCAGAGATTAGGATTATTACTTGCGAAATATAACATGTTCTTGCTTTCGTCTTTCCTCCAGATAGCATGTTGGCCCGCTTGAACAAGGAGGAGCTGTTGAGGCTGGCCGCGAAGGCAAAAATGGTCAGTCTGCTCCACCGAAGGTGGTGGTTATGCCCACCTCCTCTAAAGATGACGAAGACACCACTTTGACTTCGTCTTTACCAGAAAGAGGGGGAGGGCTCAAGCCACTAGCCCGATGCCCTCACCCTCTCGAGACCAGGTGGCCTCAGACACTGTGCCTCCCTCACAACCTCCGCACACCCCTATTGCCACACCATGCCCTCTTGAGGCGGGTGCGGGGAGTTCGAGGCGAAAAGGCCTTTGGGACCAGGGTTTTGATGTTACTTCCCTCCTGGAAAATGCCCTTTTGCGACCTGAGGACGAAGAGAGAATGTATGCCTATAGTTGCCAACACCTTCTGCAAGAGGTTATGAAGCAGCTCGGACAGGCTCCGGCCACAAGTTGCGTGGTCGTGAAGAAAATGCGGCGTCGAGAGGTTGCCATCGAACAAGACAAACAAGACTCCCAGCAGAGAATGGCGGACTTGGAACAAGAAATCCAAAAACTCTAAGCACTTCACCAGAAAACTGAGCAGCTCTTGGAGGCCAAGACTAAGGAGGCCGTTGAGCAAGCGACTCGCCTAGCCGAGCAAAACGACCGTTTGTCCCAATTGCAACAAGAGCTTGTCTAAAAGGATAAGTTCTTTGCTAACGAGGTCGAAGTCTACAAGGGTGAGGCTGCCTAAGCTCTCTTGGTGGGCTTTGAGGTTGCTGTCGAACAAGCCTCCAGCCTCCACCCGAGCTTGGACTTCTCTCAGCTAGCACCAAACAAAAAGGTCATAGACGGGCAACCAGTAGAGGAGTAGGAATTTGAATCTTATCATGTTGATGTAACTATAAACTATATCGTACTTTATCTTTATTACTATTAAGGAACCGTTTTATTTCATCATGTGCTGTATAACATGCCTTCCGAACTTTGCCCATGCATGCCTTATTTAACTTTAACTAGTTCAAGTAGCTTATGATAATGTGTACACATCTAAGTATATTACTCAATCAATTTTGTCGTTAGTGTTGGCTCTTTCTGACATGGAACAACAAGCATAACCAAAGTTTAACAAAACTAACCTTTGGTTGGACCATTCACCATAGTCTCTAAGGGCTAGCGTTCAAAGCAGTGCGTTCAAAGGCGTCTTACCTTGAATCCAACAGGTTTCACCTTGCCTAGCGCATGCTTGGACAACTGAGCTATATAACTAAAAATTATTCTCACAGGGCGCTTGGACCTGGGTGACCAACAACTCCTGAGTTGTCCTACACTAATCGTATCATTCACCTGTGCCACTAGCTCATCCCACATAGCTTCTATACTCGGGTGTCTCTCACACACCAGACTAGCTCATCCTACTCTGTGACAACTAGATGGCCTCTCTATGCAACTTCACCTACCCCACAGAGCGCCTAGACTCGGGTGATTTCTTTCACTCCGAGCTAGCCCGTCTTACCCCGCACTAGGCCAGGTGACCTATTTATGCAACTTTACTCACCCCACAAAATGCCTAAACGCAAGTGATCACTTTCACACCGGGCTAGCCTGACTCGTGCTGGTACGGATGAGGCATGTACGCAGCTTTTACCCGCAGTGCGACTTCACAAGGAAGGTTGATTTGTCTGCCAATGGTAATTAATCGCTCACACGACTCTTTCTCAAAGAACCTCTCTGAGAGGGGTCGTCACACCGTGCATCACAATCGAACAACAAGGATTAAGAGAAAACAACAATGCATCATAAACAACTTATTTATTAGGTGACCTCGTTAAAAAATCCTCTTTAAGGGAAAAAAAGTGTCACCCTGTAGCACCATATTTTTTAACAACAATTAACTAAAATAAAATTTGAGATTAGTAGCATTCCATGTTCGGAGGATGGGTCCTCCCTCCAAGGTTTCTAACCTGTATGCACCATTCCCGAGCACTTCTACCACACAAAACGACCCTATCCATTTTGGAGACAACTTATCCTCCAATTAGTAGGGATGAGCTTTCCGCATTACCAAGTCAGATACCTAGAATTGCCGAGGTCTGACCTTGGTTCTTTGTCTCAGCTCGACTCTTCTTTTCAATGCTTCTGATTTTATACGCACCTGTTCGCGGACTTACTCTAGAAAATCCAAGTTCATTCTCCTCCCCTCATCAGACTCTTCAAAGACAAAGTTCTGGAACCGGGGAGAGCTCTCGTGAATTTCAACGGGAATCATAGTGTCTGTTCCATACACCAAACTGAATGATGTTTCTTTGGTGCTGGATTGAGGTGTGGTGTGATAAGCCCAAAGAATCTGGAGAACCTCCTCAGCCCAAGCTCCCTTGGATTTCTCTAACCTTCTTTTCAAGCCTCTGAGCAAGACCCTATTGGCTGATTCCACCTGGCCATTTGTTTGGGGATGCTCTACCAAGGCAAATATTTGTTTTATGCCAAGTTCCGAGCATAACTTGCCTAGCTGCTGACTTGCGAATTGTGTTCCGTTATCTGACACCAGACGTTAGGGAACCCCAAAGCGACATACTATGTTCTTCCATACAAAGTGTTGTACTTTCTGTGCGGTGATTTGGGCGACAGGCTCGGCTTCAATCCACTTGATGAAGTACTCGATGGCCACCACAAGGTACTTCATTTGTCGTATGACCAGAGGGAAAGGACCTAAAATGTCTATTCCCAGGTATGGAATGGCCATGGACTGTAAACTGACCACAACTCTTCTACTGGTGTGTGGTGCCAGTCGGCGTGTTTCTGGCACTGCTCACATCACTGTACATAACTCCTGCAGTTTTCTTTCATCGTTGGCCAATAATACCCAGCACGTATGATTTTTAACACCAGGGCTCGGCCCCTAACATGGCTTCCACAAAAGCCCTCATGCAGCTCGCTCATCACACGGGAGCATTGTTCGCCGCAATTTCAAATAAGAACAGGGTGAGTGTACCCGTGGCAAAACAGATTACCATCTATCATCGTGTATTTCTCTGAATTTCTTTTTACCGCTTTTGCCTATGTGGGTTCATCAAGAAGTAGGTCGTAAGCCAGATAGCGCTGGTAAGGGGTGATCCAAGTGTTAGAAGTTCTCCCCGAGGAGACAGTCACCACCTCCTCCCCGAGCACCTCGCATGCTCCTACCCGTGGTACCTTTAACGTTTCCTAAGCTCCTCCCTTCCCGGGTGTTTATTAGCAAGACTTCTCTGATCGGCTCCTCTTCCACCGTCTTAGGGTTTTTCAACGTTTCTTGGATCACCGGTCTTTGCCTGTTCCCTTTTCCCAAGCTGCCTAGCTTAGCCAGGAGATCTGCTCGGAAGTTCTGCTCTCTTGGAACGTGCACCAGTTCGAACTCGGCAAAGGCGTCTTTCAACAACGTGACGTATCTAAGGTACACCGCTAACTGTGGGTCCTTGGCTTGATATTGGCCCGTAACCTGCTCGGTGTTGAGTAATGAGTCGCTCTTCACCACCAAGTTCTAAGCTCCCAACTCCTGGGCCAACAACATTCCGGCTATCAACGCTTCGTACTTGACTTGATTGTTACTGGCTTTAAATGCAAATTTCAAAGATTATTCAATTAGTAGGCTGCTGGGTCCTTCTAAGATGACCCCAGCTCCGCTGCCCTATTGATTGGAAGAACCATCTATCGACAATATCCACTGAGAGTCTTTAGGGTCCGGGTTTAAGCCCTTAGACGACAATTCAACTACGAAATCAGCGTATACCTGGCCCTTGATCGGGCCTCTGGGCTCGTACTGAGTATCGAACTTGGATAGCTCGACCGACCATCGCACCAAAAGCCCTGCTATGTCAGGTTTTTGCAAAACCTTTTGGATAGGGAGGTCAGTCATTACACGCAAGAACTTAGTCTCTTCGCTGAACAAAGTTACAGCTTGAGACTTGGGGGCTTGTGTAACGACCAGTCCTCGGTGTCATTGACCGCTAGTAGATGTGGGGCCACGTAAGCCGGGCCCCACAAGCGGCATGGGCCAGCGCTTTGCAGACAGTACGCCAGGAGGGTCGAGGAGTGGTCGGGCCTCGGTCGTGTAAGGAGGGCCCCACAAGTGGTATGCATAGAGTGCCTTGTGGATAGTACGCCTGGAGGGTCAAGGAGTGGTCGGGCATTGGTCATCAGGATATGCTGACGTGTCCTCGAACCTCGGCAGTCAAATAGCAGAGCTAGGCCACGAGAGGTGGATCCCAGACCACACACCATTTATCAGTTAGGGAGAAGCCTAGGTCATGAGAGTCCGTGCGTGTGGTGTTGATAACGCGTTCAGGCGTAACACAAGTAAAGAGCCACTGGAAAAGATACGACCTGTAAGGGTCACGTTCCAGGGGTGAAGCTGCACGCATGGCACGTGAGTAGCTAGGGCACTCCCAGGACGGGAGACCCCAGAGATCAGGTGCACGAGTTGGCACCCAGGTGGTCATCCCGTCAGAGGTTGCACTCCAATTAGGGAGCCTTACGCGCTAGGTAGCTATAAGAATGGGTATTAGCGACGTTAGGGCACACCCTCATAAACCCTAATTTGGGTAGTGGAAACAATGGAGACCCTAAACTATATAAAGGGTAGTAATAAACCTAACAAGGTACGCTATTCACTTGCGCAACTTCACACACAGTGTTTACACAGAGCTTTTATGCTTAACAGTTTTGGTGTTTCCTAGCCCTAAGATTGACTTGAGTGTCGGAGTTCAAATGGCCTCTAGGGTACCCTTTGTCTTTGTGATTTCAGGTGTTAGATCGAGAGAAAGGCACGAATGAAGGCGCAGAGAATCGGGCGTGGAAGTATCGCGAGACGTACGAAGGCAATCCAGTCAACCGGCAGGAACATTTAGAATGTATTGAATCCTGCATTCACTGAACAAACACAGAATAATCTAGTCCAAAAACAGATATGCGCCATACATCAGATTTCAAATAAGCAGAGTTGTATAAGAACAACCGGTTATTTCGCATAGATAATCGGTTAAAATTCTGTAAACCAAAAAACAGCAGTTTTAAAACTTCAAAATTTAAAACAGTTTAACACAATTAAGAACATTACAGCTCCCAACAACACTTCTCCCCCTATTTGTCTCATCAAATAGACAAATCAAAAGAAGACACAATTAAGATAAAGCATGCATATCAAGAATTCCCAATTCATTTCTTAGAGAATAGAACCTGTCCTTTGATAAAGGTTTGGTGAAGATATCAACAAGTTGTCTCTCCGTGGAAACAAACTTGATTTCATAGTCTTCATTGGTTATATGATCACGAATGAAGTGGTGTCTTATTTCAATATGCTTTGTCCTTGAGTGTTGGACTTGATTCTTTGTCAAGTTAATGGAACTTGTGTTGTCACACAGAAGAGGAACTTTGCTAATCCTTAATCCAAAATCTTCAAGCTGTTGTTTGATCCATAGAATTTGTGCACAATACCTACCAACAACTATATATTCAGCTTCAGCAGTGGATAAAGCTACACATGCTTGCTTTTTACTATGCCATGAAATGAGGTTTGATCCAAGTAAGTGACATGTGTTAGAATTATAGGGCTAAAACAAAAGGGGGGTAAATTGTTTTTGAAAGATTTTCGCAAGTATTGAAGGTAGAGTGAAAGGCTATGAAGAATTAATCAAAGGAAAATCTGTTAAGCCAAATACAAAACTGATTTTATGCTTGATGCAGAAATTCAACCTGTTGTTTTACGAAATAATCGGTTGTTTTTATCAGCAGTTTTATCAAAACAAATTTAAAGCAATTTAAAGAGTGTAAGGATAGAAAGATTCACACAGAATGTTTATACTGGTTCACTCAACACCTGAGCTACATCCAGTCCTCAGAAACCACTGAGAATTCACTATGTAATCAATCACATATTACAATTTACAGAACCACAAAGAGGTGACTTTGAATCCCACAAATCCCACTCACCCTCTTTGCAACACCACACACCTCAAGCCAGAATCCCACTGACTTTACAGGATTTCACACTCCAAGAATGTTGATCTTGATCCCCTCAAGAACACACAACACTTCTCGGAAACACCAGTACAAAAATACAATTATTAAGAAGGAAGGGAATAGAATACACCTGGGTAAATCACAAGATCAAAAATTTGAATACAAGACCCAATCCTATTCCACACACTTGAGATGATCCAAAGCTCTTTCAAAACTACAAAACTGTTTTTGATTGATCTCTTTTCCTTAGTTTTTGCATAGGAGTGTAAAACCACCTTTTTATCTTTCAATCAAATGGTTAAAACAGTTTACAACAAAAGCCAAGAAGCTGTTGGAATCATTTAAAACAGAAAAACCACCTAACAACATTCTGTTAAGGATTTCAGCAAAACAGTCGGTTGATTTCGAAATAACCGATTGAATGTTATTTGACAGCATTCAAAATCACTAAGTGTCAAATAACCTGTTGTTTCAAAATTTTAACCTGTTAAAATTTGTTTGACAGCAAAGGCAAAGACAAAGCTTTTCCAAATTAGTTTGAAATCTACTAAGTGTCAAACAACCTGTTAAATCAAAATTTCAACCTTTTGAAATCTCACTTCCTATTAGAAAATCTATCTTTTCAAAAAGTTGAAGATTCAATTGAGTTTGGATCAACTTAAGGAGTGAATTAACAACTTTCAAACAACTAGACACACACACACAACAGCAGCAAGGTCTTCAAGCTTTCCACTAGGATTTGGAGACATCAAAGCATCTTGTTCAACAACATGTTCCACTTGTACTCTTCCTATCTAATTTGCAACCTGCAAAATCAGAGTCAGAATAACCTACTAAATGAATAAGAGAGTGTGAGGGATACCATAAGCCCATGGATATTGTGCCTTTTAGA
>Ga0123341_1006808_pt1 | contig 10361 bp, 6 predicted proteins | sample Turbeapinknodule_FD_89959 | JGI IMG/M metagenome (GOLD analysis project Ga0123341, IMG submission 89959) | Root nodule microbial communities of legume samples collected from Mexico - Turtle bean Mexico pink nodule | ecosystem: Host-associated > Plants > Roots > Nodule | place: Mexico: Nepantla...
AAAATCAAAGAAAGATAAATGTTATTTATTATAAATATAAAATATGTGAATATTTATTTTGGAAGTAAAAAATATATAAATTTGATTTTACTTAAAACATAAATGAGTCACATGTTTATTTAAATATAAAAAGTGTGAATATTATTTAACATAATTAGATATGGATAATGTATGTATGTACATTATGAATTGTCATTTTTAGTTTTCAAAATTTGGTCCTTTTATTATTTATTGTTTGCGTAGATCCTTTAAGTACGAAATGATTGTTTTGAAAATAATAATTTGATGATCTCTTAGCAGCATTTAAGAGTGCATTTATGATTGTCAGCATAAACCGAAACAACGTTGAAATATAATTAAAAGTAGTTCTGAATTGGGTGATTTGTCTTTTCATCAAATCAAACGTCTCACTGTATAACGTTTCAAATAAAACAGTTTTGTATTTGGTGTTGGCATAAAAGATTTGGGTGTTCCCTATCAAAATACCTTCCACCACCTTATCAAAACACTTCCTGCATCTTATCCAAACGCTTCCTGCACCCCCATCAATTTCTGTTATTACCCTTTTTAAAATTAACTTTTGGATTATTTTCTTTGGAAGTTTCTGGAACACACCTCTTTACAGAATTCATGAAATGTATTATGAAAACGTTTTTATGAAAAGGAACAAAATTTCTGAAAAACATTTTCTTGAAATGGTTTTCGGAATAAACTTTATGGAAAATATTTTTGAAATTAATTTTTAAGAAATAACTTTTGAAATAAACTTTCTAAAACATATATAAATGGTTCTGGGATGTGTTTTTTGGAATAGTTTTTTCAAAATATACTCAGAAAGAACTTGTCTAAGAGCGATTAAATGAGACATTTGATTATTTTACCTATTAGATGGCACAGGAAGAAATACCAAAAAGAACTTAGGACTCCATTAATCCCAACTATATTTTTGTGCAAAATACTCATAAAAATATTATACTACAAAAAAAAATAGAATAGACAAATTCTCCCACCACCTTCATACTTCCACCTTCATACCTTCTATAATGTACCTCCATATTAATTCTGAAAAATCAGTTTTAACATTTTTAAAAAATTATAAATAACACTAAATGAAACATAATATCATATTTTTAAATATTCTCAGCAACATTTTCGCATCTCATACTTTTATTTCAATCGCAACACTTCTACTTTTCCCTACTTGTAACGTTTGAGTTAATAGTTTCATCATTTGAGCATGTATGAAGGAGTTGATGAGAAAATTCGTTGTATTTGATATTCTCCAATGTGAAGATGTGTTTTTTTAGAGTTTTTTCACTCCATTTTTGTATCTTGTTGGATTTTTTTTTGTTATGTTTTCCAAAAAAATAAAAAAAAAGCAATGAAAGTACAGTCACAACCAATAAAAATACCACAAAACTTATCTAAACTACCAAAGTTCACTACCAACCACCATCACTTGAAAATGAAGAAAAAAACATCACACTCTTCACCATACTCAAAAAGGTATTGTTAGAATTAAAAAAAGAGAATATGGAGGTGTGGAGAGAATTTGCCATAAAATATAGTCAATAAAGCCCATGGGAATTTTGGGTCAAAATTTGTGGATTCTCGTTTTTTTATTTAACTCAATGGGCTTAGAGGTATAGCCTTCAAATAGTCCATCTTAAACCCTAAAGGAAAACTTTTAGCAGTTCTTTAGGTCACTTGTGCCAGTTTATTTTTGCTGACTATTACTTTCTGATTAATAATAGTACTAATTAAGTTTAATTAATATTCTTATTTTCATAAATATAAAAATAAATTTCCTAAATTAGTCTCTAATATTTATTGGAGGTAATGGATAGATTTAAAAATATGAATATTTTTTAAAAATAACATTAAACAAGACTGAGGTAGTTAAAATTTACTTATTTAAATTATTTAAATGCCTATTTTTTATTTATATATTTTAGTTCAGGGAGAATGTTAACTTACCTTAGAGAGAGAAGTTAAAAATAAATAAACATTTTTATTAAATTCATGGAGAAAATATATATTGCATTTTTATCAGTTTTTTAATCATTATTCTTAGAATGCTTACAAGTTGCCCACACAAAATCATTTTATGGGACGTCCCTGAAGAGAGTGCATTAAAGAACATAAAACTTGACAAAACCAAGAGATACTCTTGAACGGGGAATCTGACTCAAATGTTCTAAATTTTGATAATTGCGTGAAGGTAGGATGAAAATATTCCTTGTCATTTAAATAAGGATGACAACGATCTTTCTCCTTTTCTTGTGAAAGCTTCACAACACATTTAACTATCTTAATTTTTTTATTGTGTCAATGATTGTACTTTTTTAAAATTCGACCACATTTTTCACCAAAAACTTGTGGGGGGAATTGGAGACGAAACAAAAATTAATGTAGGTTAAGCGCGAGCCTCGCCCAAGAATAGTACTAGTGCCACTGGAAGCGTGGAGCTTGTATATCCTTAGAAACATTTCGTTCTACAGTACCCAAAATAATACAATATTTATTCTCAGTACATAATAAGGAATGGAAAAGAGAGATATGAGGAGACGTATGGAAAAAAATGTAAATAAATAAACAAACAAACAAATAATGAGTAACTCAGCAGTAATGAAAGACACAGTAAAGCTGGTGAGATGTGCATTTCATGTTTGTGCATGATAACTTATAGCTAGAAGTGTAGGAAGAAAAATAAAGAAAATAAATTCATTCTTTGTATCCAATTTGAATAGTAATAGAATTTACAGCCACCAGACTTTCTTAAACTTTTTTTAAGTAAATCATTGCCGCTCTAGGTCCATCAGTACCTTTAACTACTAGAAACTATATTTACCACCCACATTCAAGAGAGAACATAACCTGAACCAATGGCACAAAGACGAGAAGCGTGCGTAGAGATGTAAATAGCCCAAAAAAAAGGCAGAGGTGCAAGTAGCACCTTATCTGACACCTTCGCCTATAAAGAGACTTAGTAGTATAGTAAAATAAATATGGAACAATTTAATAAGCAACACCAGCTCCACACTTTGTAAAGCATCAGCAGCCACCCCCTTTTGTAAAATCTCAACTCACAAGTATTGTTCATGTATTCTGGCACGGTTCTCCTCCCACCATAATCTAGCATGCATCTCTCCAAATTTTTCTCGGCTGTGTAACCCATGAGAACATCAAGAAATAAATTCCATGGAGTTCTAAATCAAAATTCAACCATGAAAAACAAACACACACTATACTAATTAATGCATGAATGTATCTTCACGAGTGATGATATGGTGGCCCTAATCAAAAAATTACTTCCACTTTATAACTCTATATTATTATTTTAACTATATTTTAATAAATATTATTATATTGTTAGAATAAGTAATAAAGTGAATCAACTTTTGGTATCTTCACAGCTAGATTTTCACCATCCAAACACAAGTTGGACAGTGATAAATGGGAACGGAATAGGAGGCAGAAACAGACAAATCAGCACACAAAAATAGACTAATTCTTATACTATAAGCCAATTAAGTTGTAATGTGTTTCCTAAAACATGGTTTAAGCCTAATTAAAAATTATTATTTTTTAGATGAGTCCTATACCCATTTATCCTCTTTATCAATATATTTATAGATGTGAGATAATTGTACGGGTCAAAATAGCTATCCGATAGCACATAATGATAATGATAGAATACAGGTTAACAAACTTTGTGAACATAAATTTTAATATCATTAAAATGCGAGTTTAAACTTAATTTAATGATATAAAACCCTAGTATGGTAAAATTTACAAGCTTTTATATACTCTGTTTTGATTATATTTGTAGATGACCAGATATCTACTGTATTGTTAAAGAGCCATGACACATCTTGCTTCAAATTACATCTTTTCAAATGACAAAAATATCTTTTTATATTTCATAACTTATATCATTTGAAAAAGTGTAATTTAGAGTAACATAGGAAAAATTCTCACATATCTAACATAGTGAAAATGTCAAAATAATATTTTTCATTGTTAAATTCTCACATATCTAACATAGTAATGAACTGTTAAAGGGCATTGTCCAGTCATAAAATTGGCAGCAAGCGTACCTGAACCTGACTCGTTTGAGCTCCCTTGCGCCACCTGGCAATGCTCTGATTGTAATGTAAACCCCAGGTTCATCCTGTTCAACCCACTCAGTCTCCAAATCACTAGCATTGCTGATTGATAAATCACCCGAGCGATCAGCCTCTCTGGATGAGCTACTTCTGATAGAAGCATCCATTGATGATATCTCCGTCTTGGCCGCACTAATAGTGGACACTTTTGGGGTAGAGTTCAAACCATTTGAGTCGTAGAAATGCCGGGATTGCATTGACTGATGATCAAAGGAATCTGAGGATGAGTATCCCATTCCCATCCCTGTTGGTCGGTAAATATTACGAGGTAACCGTTCCCTGGTCAGTGGAGGAGTTACAGGACTGGCTTCTGCTGACTCAAGCTTTGTGCTCTGTTATGAATCCATGTTAAAATTGACAAATTAAAAACAGTGACGCAATAACTTTGATTTCAGTAATTAAGAAAAAGGAGAAAATAATCATTGATGTAAGTGATTATTGTTTTTAAAGAAAAGGAAAGCTGGTAAGAAGGCATTGAACTAAAGGGAGAATCGTTAGTTTGTTACAGTCAAGCACCTGAACTTTTTACGTAGACTCGCTGTATTTAAGGGAGGTAAGATTTATGTTTTAATATTGCGTTATCGGACTAAAAATCACTGCCCAAAATAAACAGGGTTGAATAAACTTCCAACCGATTCCAACACTGTAAGTTGATCCTTACTTCTTTCTGCCTATGCAGAAGCCAAATACTCCATGGTATATGATTACATGCGTATAAGCTAACTAAATTACCTCATCTTCAGATCTTGGTGGCGTCGGAAGAGGGAATGCTTGGCGGCTAAACCTTTGAACATTGTAAAGCTCCATAACTTTGTCGTAGTTGTCTGCCCACCACCTTTGTGCTTGCCATTTATTGAACATCTCTCGACTATACATAATAGAAAATAAACCAAATTTCAATTCACTTCTCTGTAGGCCTGATGTCATCATATGAACTATATGCTTTAGAACAAAGCAACATGGTATTTAGCATCTAAATTTTGGAAAAGAGAAACATAACAGTATTATAAACACAATTAAAACTAAATTGTCCCTTTTGTCCTTCCCACCTTATCCTGTTTTCCATTCATTTATTTTTCTTTTTTCATGTGTGATGTTGGGTAGACGTAGACGGGTGGAATAGTTACTCTTTCAAGCTAAACGATGATCAAAGTTATTTTAGCATATTCTGTATGAGTGGTCCGCGTGATTATAGCCTAAAACCTCAACTAATTTCAGTTTGTGGCTGTTATTATTATGCTATTTTGTTGACCAACCAATAAATAGCTCTTAGATGAATTGCAAGTTCTCTTAGTGGTTTATGACACTGTAATCCATTATGCTAAGTTACTCAACTGGTCACTTTTTGACAAAGAATTCTTATACATAATTAAAAGCTAAAACAGTCATTCGGTGCGTGGAATAAAGTTGTTCCATTGCCACACTTGACCTTATATTTGGGGCTTGTCTAGACAATCGAAAGCAGGTGGACCCAAACGTAATTAGTGACAAATACGTAACTAAAACCCACCAAACATGAATTGATTTCAGATTGTTGAATAGGTTTTAAATTGAATAATAACTTCAGATAAGGAAAAGACAATAGAAGAGACAGAAAATCATGTGTACATAGACCCACCCACTAATTCCACATTGGTTGGGATTGCATCACAAGTCACCAGGCGGGGTCGACATACCCAAGTGTCCTTCATGTTTCTATCCAACAATAATTACAGAAAAAAATGTGATAAAAGAATATCTAGAAGACTTTAACCTATACAGCCATCTATCTCTGACATTATTTCGTGCCCACGTAGTGGTAGTTCATATTTTTGTCTTGTATATATTTCTGGAGTGGAGCATGATGGGAGCATTCCCCAGCCTATTGCAGATTAAAAGACAAAAATACTGGAATTTGACGAAGACAAAGTCACGAAGAATCAGGCATGACACAACGAAATAATTAAAAAAAAAAAAACGAAGCAGAAGAGTTTCCTCCGACCACTCGACAAAACTAGGTTTAAAGGTACCAACACAATCAACAACGACCCACCAGGGCCACCACCTTACAGGCCACAACAAGTTCTCTTTTAAACACCTTTTCTGATTGCTTTTGGCAAGGGCGTGAAATTTTACTGAGGAATGTGGGGCCCAAACCTACTCTCATATTTGCAGAGGAGGAATCATGCTTTCATTTATAGCATTGGGGATTTGGACTTTGGATACTTGGATTGGCAGCGACAACTGAGCATAAATGCATAATTGTGATCGAGCTGAAGCTCAAACCAGTTCCCATTTATCGACTGATGGATCTTTAAGAAATATTTTAAGGATATGAAAATAGGTATATAATTTTTTTTAAAATAATAAATAAATAAAATAACTTAAAATTAAAAAAGAATTATTTTTATTTAGCTCTCCCTGTACACTTATTCTATAACAAAAGACAATGCAGTGGCAATGGCAAGAAGTTACCAATTATAGGATGATCACCCACTGCATTCAAAACTCGTGAAAATCATCCATCTGGTATATAAATTAAAATTGCACTATTACCACTTAATTACCTGTAACTGTATTGTCCAGATTAAGAGGGAAAGAACATTAAGTTTTAGTATCTCTACATATTGTAAATATTTTATTTTAAATACTATCTAATACATTACATTTTAGGCAATGCGTTGCGACACACAAAATCAGACTAATAAAACCTTATATCACATATCATTAAAGGAATTTATTTATAGAATTTAACATCACACGCCCACACAAAATATGCATAAATAAATCCACCGACAATTAAAAAAAGCTCAATTGTATTTGTATTTTTCTAAAATTATTTCTATTACTTTTCGAATGAATAAGAAGTTTTAACAATGTATTTCATAATATTTAATAAACGCTAAAACTAATTTAATTATACTTTGTTATGTCAGTGTGTTACAATAAATTTTAGCATAGATCATTTTACATTTTGAAAGAATCAAAATATCATAAAATCTTTAAAATCCTCATAACCATTTGATTATAACTTTGAAAATACACTTGTTTAACATAGCTAAATTTAAGGAAAGAGGATAGTGTAAAAGAAATCGAGTTAAAAAAATACATTGTCTTTAAGGAAACGAGTGAAGGAAAATTCATCTCACCACCATCAGATACTTTGAGAGTATATACATTGTTGATAAAGTCAATTAACTAAATCCTTGGGATTCATAGAAAATAAATTTAAAAATCTATTCTATATTTATCATTAAATAATAGGGGCAAATCTTGCCTAATAAACTCTGTTAACTATCCTGAAGTGAGGAGGTGTTCCAGATATGCAAAAGAGGCGAAAACGACCCTACTAGTGAGGTGTGAGAAATTGACTATCCACCGTAGCAAAAGGCACTCGTTGTCATCATCACTGTCTGGACGATCCAAACAGCGACCAATCATAACCCAACACACACACTGTCACCACACTCACCGTCCGGTCAATACCCCCAACGGCAACGAAAACAACCGCACCACGGGTACTGTCGCCCCATTCCAAACACAGCACGAGACGCCTAACAGAACGTAACGTAACATAACGCAGTAGTACGTACCTGAATCGTATGCGTTTGAGATCATTACCGCCACCTGGCAACGACACGAACGTAATCAAAACGCCAGGCTCCACCTGCGCCACCCACTCCTTCGGCTCGTTCTCTTCGACGAACAGCACCAACGGCTCCGCTCGACGGCCGCTCGCGGAGTTCGGCGTCCCCTCGCCGCTCGATATCCCCTTCAGCCGCGCCTCCATCTCCTTCCCCCACGTCCGAGTCGTCGTCGAGCTCGAACTCCCTGTCCGCCGGTACGACCACCGGAACCGGTCCGAGTCCGCGTCCGACTCCGTGTTGGTCCGCACTCGCCCCTGAGCCGCTGGCCCCGTGCACGGAGCGCAATGCTTGTAAGCTCCCGAAGCCTTCAACGCCATATCCCTTATCTAAATTCACAATTAAAAAAAAATAATCACGAAAATCAACAATTCTCTATCGTTATCAACTTTCGATTTCGTCGCTTCTTCTTGTACACTACCTGAGAGGTGAGGGATTTGATGGCTTGCGATTTAGCAGCGCTTGTCCCACTGTTTGGATCCGACTCATCAGGTTTCTTCGGACGAGCTATGCACGTAAGCATTTTGGCTTCGTAGTGATAATAAAATTCAATTAAATCTATGCAAAAAAATAAAAATAAAAGTAAAATTAGAAAACCAAATTCCACTACGCTCGCATTGCAGAATCGGATACAAGAAATCGAAACAAGAAGACAATAGCACACAAACTGCACCTGAGCTTGAGTTGGTGAAGCGAAAGCAAGGGAAGGACTAATACGACGCGAAAACCGAAGTGATGGCGCTAATAGAAGCCATGCGCAGCAAATTTATGTGAGAATCGAATTGAGCTACGATATGAGAGATTGTGTGGAGAATGAAATTCAGAGAGAGGGAAGATGAAGCATGGTGAGGGAGTCGGTGGTGAATTCTCCGGTGGCGGCAGAGTGGGGTGTGTGATTTTATTGGTTTTTGGTTTGCTTGGTTCGGTAGAAGCTATAATGGTGCAAGAGGAGTGCTGTCTGTTATTGTGGATTTCACTTTCTTTTGTCTTGTGGGATTACCGGTTACCGGATGTTAACCGCCTCTGACGCCTCTCGAGCTTGCTGTGTTTTCAAGTTTTGTATACTTGTTTGCCCGGTGTTCAAGGGTCTCACTCCCCACTTTCTTGGGTTTGGGCTTGGCCCATAAAGTGTATGTAAAGAAGGCCCAATTACAACCCAAACAAGTGATTGGGCCACCACCTTGTGAGCTTATGCTTTGGTGTAAATAGTGATAATAAATTAATGGCAAATTCTCCCTGCAGCATGTCAATATCAATTCCAACCTGCACACAATCAGTTATTCAAAATGACAGAAATGTCCCTTCAAAATAACGAAAATAATCTTAAATAAAATGAGAGTGTAAATAAAAATTCTGAATTTGAATATCCGGAACATATTTTTAAATTCTATAAATTTTTGTCCGAAATACATTTTCAATTTTTTATTCCAGATTTTTTTGTCCATAATGTATTTATTTATTTTTGAATTATATTTACTAACCCAGATTTTAAAATCTAAAATAAAGATAATTTTGGAAATTTAGAAAAATGTTAAGGTGCAGACTAGAATTGATATGGTGCAGGAAGAAATTATCTAAATTAATCACACAAACTTTGATTACGAGGACCATAGTCAGCATGAAAATTCAATGGCTTTTCTCGAAGGTTTTATGGTGTTGAATGGATTTTCATAAAGAACTCTGTATACGAGCTTAATTAAGATACTATCAGTTTTCATGAAAATATTACAATGAAGACACTCTTCATTCAATGTGTTTAAGACACTCTTCATTCAATGTGTTTTATGGAAATATGACTCTTCAAATGAACTACAATAGTACATTTATATTTGAAATAATAATAATAATAATGGAAAATTATATTCACTTGTAGCCATAATAAATGATCTTCGTATCTCCTTTAATTTTAAAATATACTTTAAAATTGTATTTCGAATTTTTACAATTTAAAATAGAAATTTGTATTCCAAAAATTAACATCTAAAATCGATATTTTTTTGAAAGTAGGAATGTATTTGCATTCTGAATTATACAAGTAATTTTCTGGATAGAAATGAATTTTGAATTGTATAATTCAAAATAATGTCGACACTGGAACGAAGAAGAGGATAGATAATGCAGGAATTTAAGCTTAATTTTTAGTTTCATTAAGAATAAATCTGCTAAAAATATAGAAGTACAGAAAGAAGCTATTAGCGTGCAAGAAAAAAACGTCTTATGTTACCAAAAACAAAATGGTTCATGTCATTATCCTTCAAATCAGGTATCTGCTTAGTTTAAAAATGATTTTCCGAAATCTTTCCAAAAAAATCTCTATCAACATTTTCTATAAATATAAGACGTATTTCATCTTAATAAGCACTTAAACATATTATATTATAATATAGATATTATGAATATATTATTTTATGAATATATTGTTTTATTAATATATACTAATACAAATATTATTTACAACCATTTAATTTTAAAATAGTTTATTTTTATGATATTTTTAATAAATGACATTCACATAATAAAATCATATTTATTTAAATAAAACTTTATTAAAAAGTAAATGATTTAGTTA
>Ga0123341_1006810_pt1 | contig 10359 bp, 4 predicted proteins | sample Turbeapinknodule_FD_89959 | JGI IMG/M metagenome (GOLD analysis project Ga0123341, IMG submission 89959) | Root nodule microbial communities of legume samples collected from Mexico - Turtle bean Mexico pink nodule | ecosystem: Host-associated > Plants > Roots > Nodule | place: Mexico: Nepantla...
AGAGAAGTTAGTGAGAGAAAGAGAAGAAAACCTTTGTTCTTAGGAGAAGAACTTGCTCAGATCAGCCATTCTTGTGCAATCCAAATCAAGAATGAAGATTGGAGGAGTTGTCATGAGTGGCTAAGTGCTTTCTAACTTGGGATTGAATATAATCTACTTTGATCAAATGTATTCTTGGTGATATATATAAATATATATATATATATATAATATTCTCTTTTCTACTTGTTCTTGGTATTTTTGTTTCATGCTTATTGTTTGATTATATCTTATCAATGTAGTCTTGATTTTGATCCTTAAATTTAACTGGAAAGTACCTTTAAGGATCTGAAATAGACGAAAATACTTGATAACTTGTATTGTTAGGAATAGATTTCAGGTTATTAATTGCATCATAATTTTGTTCATAAAGTTGGATGATTGGTTAGATATCTGAGGAATCAGTATTTGATAAATTATCTTATGAATTTCATCTGTGAGGAATCAAGGTGAATGACTTTAAATTAAGCATAAAAAATAAGTAGTTTTGACTATTATGTATTGTATTATTCCATAATACAGATGATTGAGATAGACACAATTCAACCCCAAGTATCGTTATCTATATTTGATAAGTTAGTTTTGTTACGTCTTGAATCAAATCTTAAACCTTTGAGTTACTTCTTGTGAAATCTTTAATTTGGTTATGAAAAAGTTCTCAACATTATTTTCTATACTTAATGAGTTTTATAACAGAACATCTTAATTAGAATTGTTCCCTGTGGATTCCACATTCGTACTTTAAAGAGTATTATATTGCAGTTGATTCGGTACACTTGCCGAGAAAAGTCAACATAATGTTAATGACTCATTGAATAATATTATGCATTTGATTCATCATATTACTTTTTTAATAAGATTATTACCAATAGAACAAAATTCGTTTCTCCTTGAACTTATGTCTTTACTACAATTTTCATAAATTTTACCTTATATTTTATCCTAGAAATATCTGTTATTGCATGAGAAAGTAGGACATTGTCAGCAATAATATAAGGTTCAGTAGCAAAGTTCCTTGCCTTACAAAATAGGTGAATGAGAATAGAGCATCATTTAGGCGGTTGGTATTTATTTATTCATAAGGTAATTATTTATTCCCATCACACTCACAAAAATATTTGTATTGCTTATGTTGTGTATTCTATGATATTAACCTTTATTTTAAAATTGGAAGTATTTGTAAATTAAAACACGATTAAACATGATTATGAATGCATACATTGGTGTTCACATATAGATCTTATCATATCATGATTCTCACATATATTCATACAATCAAGAAGGAATAGGCACTTACCTTGATCCATGAGTGATCCTACTTGAGCAATTACTTTATCTCCTTTGTCTCAATCTATCTCTTAGCAATTTCGTTCTTGTCACACACTTTCGTGATGGTTAATAGTGAGACAACTATTATTTGTAGAGACAGAACCCTATTGTCCTTCATTCCCAATTTCCATCAGATATAGGTTTTCATTAGATATCATCAGATATTTATTCTCACGTTAACCAACGAACCCTTTAATTCTATTATTATTATTAAATCATATTCGGGCCCAAAACCCTAACTCTAAGTCATGTGAGTCACTTTATAGAAATTAATTTACATAATTTCTTACAGTATTTATTGTACACAATGTTGCAACTACTGGTGTTGTCCTTTCTACCACTATCTCTCATTCATAATTCATCTTAACAATGTAAGTTATGCAAAGAAATGTTTACAAAGTAAAATATGATTTAGTCTTTAAAAAAATTGAATTTTAATTTAGTATCTTTGATTTTTTTTAATTTGTTTTAGGCTCTTCTAATATGAAATATATTATTTTATGTTATATATATATATATGTGTGTGTGTTTTTAAATTACGTCTCATAAAGAGACATGAATTATTAAATAATTAAAAAATTAAAACTGAATTTTACACACTTTAAAAAGATATTAATATATTTGTACATGTTTTTTACATGAATGATGTGGGTTGATTTTAGAATTGTTCATTTTATGGTGTGACACTTTACTTAGATTGAGATTTTAGGAATTTAATAGTGAAGACCTTAGAAAAATCCCCACTGGACATTAACTAAACCAAGTGGTTAAGTAGATGTGAAGGTTCATTTTACAAAGGCAAAAGGAAAAGACAATTATAAGGTGAAAATGATGCTAGAAGGTGCGAAATTAAAGAACAAGGAAAAGAAACCAAATAGAATTGTCGAATGGAAACAAGGAAAACCAAACAAGAACATGATACAAAGAGTAAAAATGGAATGGCAATGGAAGAATAAATGAAGGAAGGAGAAAGCTTATGTGATGGATTTGAGAAATGGAACACGCCATTTGGAGTGTGATTGACGTCCAAGATAAGTGAAGATAACCGCTACTTGAGAGCTCTAAATACGCACAAGATAAGACCTAAATGCTAAGAGGAATTCAAACCTCACTAACACCTCACACAATTTGTGCAGAGTAACTCTTCTTCTATTAATTTCAACTTGTCAAATACAATAGGTAGGCCTCCTATTTATAGGTGAAGGAGCCTTGGAGAACAAGCTAAGGGGGTAGGATGGGAAAAGGAAAAAAATGGGCAGCTTTAGGGTTTGACTAAGTCAAACCTGCATCCTAGGCTTGTCCTTCTAGAAATTAGGTCAAAATGCTTTCCAAAAGGCTAGGAACAAGCTAAAATGTTACCCACACCCTCTGTTATGCTAAAGGTACCTTATTCTAGCCTATATTTGCTAATTGGACCCCCAAAGTGAGGCCAAATTATTTACAACATATGCTAATTATTAAAAGACTAGTAGGAAGAACATTAAATGCTTTGATCTTTGTTCATTTCTACCCCTGGTGAGGTCTTCGCTTGCATGTTTAGATGACTTCTCATAGTGTGAATGATAATTTGCATCCTTGGTCATCTTCTTGTTCGCTTGGCTTGCATCAATGATCATGTGTGAAATTAAATAGATGTAATGATTTTTACCTTTTCCATTTAGAGAATGGTGGGCATTGATTGTGATAAAGATAGGGTAATAAAACATGTTATGATGTTTATATATATACTCTGATTGTATAGTAATGATAGCCAAGTTTTGATTGTTGATACTCAACTAGACGATACACATACATTCTTTCTCACTTCATCCATCAAATAACATAATTTTGTTTTTTATTCATATCATCCCACTAATGCTCATGTTAATCATAAATTTCCAATTTCAGTCTACTCAAAATCTTGCAACAACCAAATACTCAACAACAACAGAATCATATGGAAGATAATGATCAAGTACAACACGACAACAATCATAATCAACAACACAATTTACCTTTTGCTTATTATAATAATTATTAGCTTGTTAAGAAACTTTGTACTGACATTAGATTTCTTTTTATTAGATGTTTTCTTTGGATTAAATGAACTATATTTGGATATTTTGAATATTTGTAATATCATTATCACATCAATAAACTTATATCAAACTTTTTGCACATTTATTGATATTTATTATAATATTTTACAGTATAAAATTATTTTTATCATGATTTTGAATATATATGTCTAGGTATGGAGCCAAAGTTGATTTGTGGAAATAAAATTGGACATTACATACAGATTACTTTTTATGTAATTACATCAGACCATTACATATAGATTTTGATGTTTGTATTTACATGCAAAAATATCCATACGTAATAGTCAGATGTGATTACATATGAAAAAAATCTGTATATAAATACAACAAATCCTTACCTATAGATATGTCCATATGTAATTACATACGGATTTTACCGTATGTAACAGTTACCTATGGCACTTTTACATACGGATTTTTTTTCATATGTAACTATGTTTCACATACAAATTTTGTCTATCACATACAAATTTCTGCTATATGTAATACTAAATTTTCTTGTAGTGAAGTTTCTTTCAAGAAAAAACTTGATAAAACAATTTAGGGAATCTCTGAATAGGAAAGACTTGGTATTTAAGAGTGCTCATTAGGACCCACCTTTCTTTCTTCAGAATGAGACCTATAAGACTTTTGACACTTTGACCTTGTAAGGAACTTCTACTCTTGAAAACCTTTTATCACTCATCTTTCGAAACAAACATTTGTGAAAATATTTTCCTTTTTTAAATTGAAAATGAGTGATCATTAACATTCATTTAATGTTCATGGTAGTGCTAGGTACCCACAGGAAGATATAAATCTAAGGGATAAGGTAAGGAGATTAAAAGAAAAAGACATAAACGAAATAAAAGGGGTGTTTGCTCAACTAATGAGAAATCATGAAAAGGCCTAAAGAAAACATGGTGAGGGGTCTAGTAGGCGATGGAATTATAGTCATGACCCCACTCCCAAAATGAAGTGTTTATTAGTCACCACAACGGTGACTAGCTACTATCAACCACTCCTAAGACAACATAGGCTCAGAACCCATAACTTTCCTAAGAAACCTAAAGTAGACTTAAATTGGAAGATGAAGGTTGATTAAATATTTGAATTCCACCAGGTAGACCATCCGAGAAGAGTGTCGCTAACTACCTTAAGCTTTCACGAACCAGTTATGTATTGATAAAAAAAAAATTGGTTAGAGACCTTAGGATCTATAACAATCCCTAAATAAGATATTGAAATAAACATAGAGAAGCCCTTAAGAAGAGACGCATACCCTCATACTATGGGAGGAAGTCAATGTATAAACACCAAAGACTCTAACAAAAATAAATGAGTGTAGAGGAGTACAAATAGAAAATGGAATTATTATTTATAAGAGTGGGGATTAGAGAGGAGTGTAAAATAATAGTGGATAGGTTCTAAATTGGTTTCAATCATGACAGGGATATGGTTGAATTGTTGTCTCATAATGATTTAAATAACTTAATTCAACTACGTGTAAGGGTACAACAACAAATGCAGAGAAGAGTTATTTCTAAGAGAGATTGTCCCAACATACCCTACCCTAACAACAATCGTAAGAGGGAAGGTTACCCCTCCAAATAAAAAATATGAAGAGCCACGTGAATAGAGAAAGGAAAGGGAAAAAGAAAAAAAAGAACAAAAATATAATATAGGAAACCCTCTAGAGAAACTAAAACAAAAGGTATCAAGTGCTTCAAGTGTCTTGAAAGAGAAGACTATACTTCCAAGTGTCTTCAGAAAGAACTGCGGTTTTAAAAGATGAAGGCATAAGAAACCAAAACAACTCACATTCTTCACCTAGAGAAGAAAAAGTCATGGGTTCTAAAGAGGAAGTCCTTCCTTTTGAAGAAAACTTATTATTTGTGCGAAGGTTTCTTCAAAGTCAACTAGTTGAACTAAAACAATCATTCATGTGAAAACCTCTTTCAAACACTATGTAAAATTCTTGAAAATACTAATTTTGTTATTGTGGACAATGGTTGTAGTTGTAATGATTGTAGTACAAGATTGATGAAAAAGTTAGTCTTTACTACTAAACCCCGTCGAAAACCTTTCAAACTTGTATGGATTAAAGATGGTGGTATAGTAGTTAATGAACAAGTGCACCCATTTTCATAGATAATTATATTGAAAATGTTTTGTGTGACATTGTTCCTGTGGAGATTAGACACATTATATTTGGTAGGTCATGACAATATAATCACAAATCTATGCATTATGGCTACACTAACAAAATAACTTTCACTCTCCAAAGAAACAAAATAATTTTAATCCCTCTCACACTTCAACAAGTGTGAGAAGACGAAATAAAAATGAAGGAGAAACTAGAAAAAGAAAAGATTGAAAAGAAAAAGGAAACAATAGAAAAGAAAAAGAGTTGAAACATATCTTGGGGGAAAATTATAGGAAAGGAAATATTAAGAAGGTATGTATGCATTTGAGTCAACATGTACCAAGGTAATAAATTTGATTTTCCTGTACCAAAATATAAAACGGCACTTAGACATAAAAGTCCATAATATTATATTTGTCATAAAAGATTTTACAAAAATCAAAATGGACCCTTTATTTTACCCTCTTTAGAAACATGTGTCATCATAAAGAATTTCATTCAAATTTTGTTTGTTGTTTTATTTAAATGGATCTTTGATCATGGACGAAAAAATAAAAGATGAAAAATAAAGGTGATAGCTCTTGAGCATCATTCGGATTTGATAATAGATCCTACTCAAAAGGGAGGGTCTGAAAAAGGACCATCCAGCCACCACATCTTAGGCTTAAAGGAATGAAGAAGATAAATCCTTTTGGAAGGAGAATCAACATTTAAAGAATATTAATAATATTTTCCTTCTTTTACTCTTATAAAAATTTATAGTAATAACTTTGTGTGAATAAAATAAAAGTAGAAAATTGTATAGGATTAAGGGTTTCCTTATGTAAAAAGATAGAAGCATAAGTGAACTTAATTTAGGTCTAATTAGGGTTTGGCTTGGGAGTAAAAACCTTAATTTATGGAGTCAACATGTAGCCTTCTTCATTAGAGAAGTCAAAACCCTAATTAAAAAGGCAAGGAGGAAAAGCTACAGTCAACCCATGCACCCACACGCCACACAAACATCCAATGTGCTTGGAAGCTTATAAACCCTTAAAGAATCAACAATTTTAACAATGTCGGACTTCCTTTGTTATGCCTTGTTTTACATCAAGTGCAAGTGCACTTTTGCTTATTAGTCCCATACCACTACAAGAAAAAGTGGTTTTAACGGGGGTTTATTTGTAAGGGTTAAAACCTTCATTAAGCCATTTACCTAGAGTTATAGTTTCCCCACTAAACCATCATTCCCTATGGTTTTTTTAAACCTCGGGAAAAGTCTTTCAAACCCCCGTTAAGTATCATGTGTTTAAGAATCTCTGTAAAATTCCATGGGTTTTAGGATCTCCGTTAAATACCATGGGTTTCAAAACCACTGTAAAATACCATAGGTTTTAGAACCCTTGTAAAATATCATAGGTTTTAAAATCCCCGTAAAATACCATGAGTTTCAAAGCCCTCGTAAATTATCATGGGTTTCAAAACTTTCATAAAATATCATGGGTTTCAAAACCTCCGTAATATACCATAGATTTCATAACCTTCGTAAAATATCTTGGATTTCAAATTTCAAAACCTCTGTAAAATACCATAGGTTTCATAACCTCCGTAAAATATCATAGGTTTAAGAACTATGTACATTTATTTTTTTTATAAATTTATCAATTAAGCATTCATGTGTTTTTTCAACCACAATTATTTGCACCTATTGCATTTATTTATCTATGTTTGTTAAAGTACTTATTCAATAAATAAAACAAATTTAATAAATGGATATAACATTCATCAATTGATAAAATATATCAAAATATTGATTAAAATGTATTTGTAAAATCAATCAATTGATTTATCTATTCAACCGGATTATCTTACAAATTAACAGTTCTTTAAGAAATATCAACCAATTCTTTTATCGAAGCAATTGAATCTTTAATGCAACAGAAAACACAAAACTATATAAAGGAGTTTAATAGTGTAAGGAAAGAGAGATTCACACAAAGAGATTTATACTAGTTCACTCTTAACCAAGAGCTACATTCAACCCTAAGCTAACCACTAAAAATTCACTATACAATCAAAACTAGATTACAAGAACACACAACTCTCTTAGCACCACCATAATTTCAAGAACCACTTTTTGAAACTATTTTACACACAATACAGATTAGAAGAAAGAAATAGAATACACCTGGACTTTACAAAGAAGTAAGACAATTGAATAGAAAACCCAGATTCCTACTTCACACACAGGCAATGATCCAATACTCAAGAATGAATTAAAGCTCTTTGATCTTCTCTTGAAAACATTTTTCATAAAACTCTCTTCTTTTTCAAATGATAAAGATCCAGCCTTTATATAAATTTAAAAAGTGGTTAAAACTGTTTGATCATTAATTCAAACAGTTAAAAGCATTTAAAAATAGTTTGAAAATCTATAACAGAATTCTGTTAAAAACACTTTATATATTTTCAAAACAAACTGATTGATTTATTTTTTTGTCAAAGACTGCATATAAAATAGTCAGTTTAATTATCGAAACAACTAACTATTTTGGCTTTACAGAAAAGACAAAAGAAAACAAATCATTTTTCAAATCCTTTTAAAACACTAAGTGTAATTCATTCAGTTGTCATGATAAATTAACTGGTTGAAGAACTTATTTTAGTCATCAGACTTTGAACAAAAGCTTTTTCAACTGATTTAAATCACGAAACAACTAACAAAAATTAACACAGGTTTTAGAAAACAAAACATTCAAAAGAGATTTAGAATCATAAGAACTTGGACCATAACTAGGTGTAAATTAACAACTCAAAATCTACCTAACTACACACACAAAATAGCAGACCCTTCGAGTTTTTAAAGTTGGATTTGAAAATCATCAAAGCGCCTAGTTCAATAACTTTGAATTTTGAATGAGAATTCAACTTGCATTTAAGTTTTCTTTTTGTTCTTCAATGTTAAAAATGGGAGTATTCTTCTCATAGGTTTTCCACCAAGGAACCTTCCTTGGAAGTGAGTACTTCTCACATTTCTCCCTAAGAAAATTGGAGAAAGTTGAAAGTTCTTTTTCAAGTCAATCATTGTCGCTTAGAGGATGTTTCCATCACTATGTTGAGTTTCTGACCAAATAATCAGGTTCTACTAGGCAAACTACCTATATGAAGTACGCAAGTTTTCCTTCGAATCGCAACCACTTCAAACCAACCCCATTCAAGTATTCTTTATATAAGGTACTTCTAACTCAACCAATTATTCTTTCACAAGTCACTCCTGACTTAATCCAAGTTTTCTTTCAACAATTTTCTCCTACCTTAACCCAACCCAAGTATTCTTTGAACAAAAAGTCATTTTTGACTTAAGACAAAAATAATGTATTTGTAGTAAAAATATCACAGTTTTTGCTCATTAAAGAGGGTAGTATCACTACAAGAAAATAAAGATCTAGCCACTGAATTTAGCGACCGAAAAAATAGTGGTCGCAATTTGGGACTAAAATAGCCATTGAACATCCTTAGTGTCAAATTTGTGATCGTAATAGCAACCGAATGAAACATTAATAATGTTAGTTAGTTTTGCGACTGAACTAGGGACTGAAAATGAAAGTAGCAAAAAAGTTGGTCGCTAAAGTGGTGGATGTATTGAATAAATTTTAAAAAATCATATCCGCAAACAAATATGTTTATTTGTTAGCCACCAATTTTCTTTCGATCGATAAATGGAATTGCTTATTTCTGTCATCGAATTTGCGACGCAATATGTTTAATTTTTAGTCATCGATATTTTTTAAATCACTAATTTGAATTGCTTAATTTTGTCACCGAATTAGCGATTAAATTAACATTTACATTTTTATTTAATTATTTATATATATATATATTAAAATAAATAATATAAAAAATGAAAAAAGAAGATAAAAATAATATTAATATCAATAATAATATTTCATATTAATTAATAAGCATATTTAGAAAAAAAAACATAATTGTTATAGATAATAATTATATTGATAAATACTAATATTATTACTAATAATAATAATATAATTAATAGAATTTTTCATATTAATATAATAATAATGTAATGGTAATTATATTTTTCTGAATAAGATTGTAATTAATATAATTATTATTATAATTAATAATATTAATATTAGTCGATATTATGTTCTCTGCATCACTTTTTCCTTTCATTTTCGAACCATAAACATGAACAACCCTAAACTTTTCATTCTTCAAGCATTCAGTTTTGAGCACTTGAATCTTGGAGATTAGCATATATCAATCGAGTTCTTCATAAGTGACAAATAAACTAACTTGTTCATCTTTATTAGAAAAAAGTTTGAGTTGTTCAAGAATTATTAAGTTGTTTGATCTGTACGATTTAGGGTTCGGGGTTTGAGATTTGAGGTTTAGGGTTTAGGGTAAAACACTCACGTAAAACCATCTTTGAAATGCTCACTCCACTCAAGAACAAATATTGGATCTCCTCAAATTTTGGTGGCAAAACTTTTTGCGACGGAATAGCGATGGCAATTTCAGTCGCGAAATTGCGACCAACTTATTATTCGGTCGCTAAATGCTTTGTGACTAGGTTTTCACTTACATCTTTATTTGGTGACTATTTCAATCATGAATGTGCTTAGCGACCGATTGTAGTGCTTTTAACGGCTGATTTTAGTCATCGTTCAAAGTGATTTTTTTTAGTGATGTCATCATTCAAGTTAAAAGAAATTGTATTAAAAATTAACTTACATATAATATATTAACATTTATTTCTTATAAATACTTTTATTTTATTATTCA
>Ga0123341_1006812_pt1 | contig 10359 bp, 4 predicted proteins | sample Turbeapinknodule_FD_89959 | JGI IMG/M metagenome (GOLD analysis project Ga0123341, IMG submission 89959) | Root nodule microbial communities of legume samples collected from Mexico - Turtle bean Mexico pink nodule | ecosystem: Host-associated > Plants > Roots > Nodule | place: Mexico: Nepantla...
TATTAGAGAAATTGTCTTCTATATTGATGCTTTAGTTTTAAACTCGATAGTGGGTTAAGACATTAATTAAACACATATATTTACACGTTTTGAAGACTATAATATTCACAGCGTCACCATCTCTAGAAAATCCTAACAAGACAAAAAAAATAAACTCATTTGTTAAATAATAATTTTAATTTTAAACTTGGTATTTGCATTTTTTTTATCCTATATAAATTTTAATTTGCTTTTTATGTTATGATCATATTTATTTTACTCACACGATTTGCTATAATCTTGGTTATTATTATTATTATAGAATAAATTAAGCAGAATACTATTTTTAAGTAGTAATTTTACAGTGCGTGATGTTATGATAGAAATAAACGATAAAAAGCTCAATCAAAAACTTTTTTTGTATAAAATATTTTTTAGTTTAAATATAAACAAAAAGTGTAGTGTATTTGTTTTGTTTCGAATTTCAATTTCAATTCAAAGTGAGTTTTGGTTTGTTTTTTGGTGCTTACATAGGGAGAAAATTCTTGGAAGGAAGGAAAAATCTAAAAGGCAGAAAAATTGGTTTGATTGTTCAGAGTTGACAGAAACTCTCTTTTATTCTCAGCTCAATTTGCAAAATCGACCAAAACCCAAATTGAAATTTCGCAGCTTTCACAACCTGATAGATTCTCACACACAAGCACCGGCATGGGTCAAGCTTTTCGGAAGCTCTTCGACACCTTCTTCGGCAACACGGACATGAGGGTAATTTCTAACAACCCTTTTTGATTATTCTTCTTGTGCCTGTTAAATGTTAATTTCTAAACTCAATTATTTGGTGTTTCACTGATCCAATTGTTCAGGTTGTGATGCTTGGTCTTGATGCTGCTGGCAAAACAACTATACTTTACAAGCTTCACATTGGAGAAGTTTTATCCACTGTTCCTACAATTGGTTGGTGGATTGATTGGGTCTAATTTTATAATTTTTACTGTTTTTTTTTTATTTATTTGCAAAATCTCAACGCATGCTTGTTCTTCCTTAAAATCTCTCTTGCTTGGTTTTCTGCTTTGTTTTTGTTCTTTGATTGGGTAAATTTGATTTTAGCAGAGCTGTATGTTTTCTCCCTTGACTTTGTATTGACTTGGGAAGCTTTTTTCTTACAATAGAACTGAGTTTTGTAGGAATAAGTTTGTTGGGATGAAAAGAGAATTTCCCCTCTTGAATGATTGTCAGAAAAAAAAATATCTACTAGCAATGGTTACAAATGTAGTGAATCAATACAGACGTATACATGCAACTGTGTTTGGAGTTTCAATTAATGTAGTGAACAAAAGTTAGAGCTGGAAATAAATTGGTGTGGTTTTTCCTTGTCTGACAGAGGATGAAAGTCACAAATTGCTGTGCATTTTCATATTTTGTAAGGAATTAGTTTTGCAAGTATTGGTTTTGGGATTGGAACCACAAACTTCTTTTTTATCCTTGACAGCATGATTATAAAAGTGCTGTCAGTGAAAATATTCTATTTGCCAATATCCTTAAAGTGGTAAAAGATACATGAAAATAAAAAGGATTTTGGTGATTAATTAATATAAATGGATAGTTTTTTATATGGTGCCAAATTATCTTCCTTTGATTGAAGCAGCAGACTCACATTTCTACTGGAGCTAATGTAGTTCTGTTTGATTATTATTTGTTTTAGGAATTGGTTTTATTTTATCCCTTAGATGAGATTCTAGCATAGTTATGAAACCCAGCCGGTTTAAGCTGACTCGGTGGTTATGATCAGACTGATTATGCAATTGACCCGGTATGACCTAGTTAGGTGACCTGGTCCAAGTTTATCTTTTTTTTTTTCATTTATATATATATATATATATATATATATATATATATGTTTGCCTTTTAAACTTATTTATGGAGTTGATAGTATGGTTAACTTTTTATTTATGGATTTATGTTATTATTAACAACTTTATTTTGGATAATTACTTTACTATGATGGTATTTTGAAATTTAAACTATGAAATCACTTTATCTTGAACTTTATTTATTATTACATATATTAATACTTTATTATAATAAAAAATTTAAATTCGGGTTGGATTTGTTAAATTATGTTAGACATATATATAATATATTTTTTAATGTAGATTGGGTCAATGGAGTCAATAAGTGACCCAATGGTTCGACCATTAACCTAGTATCTCTCAACCGGGTCAATAACTGGACCGGTTTTCATAATTTGGGATCTTCGATTGCTCCACTAAACTTGAAAAAACCCTTCTCTGTTCTCTTGAAGATGGTTTGTGAGTACAGTAGTTAGATTATACTAAAATAGGGGTTTGGCACAACAAACTAAAGTTCAGCAAAAAAATTACTTAGATATTAAATGTAGAGCCTAACTCAACCCTACTAAACATCTTATAAATTAAGATTTGTACCCTGCTTGTGTATTCTATTTTAGTTATATTACTAGTCAATGTAAGATTAAACCACACCCCTTGAAATTATAATTAAGACAACCCCCAAAGAGGCTGCAGTTAACGTAGGCTAGATCACATCTAATGCAACTTCCTAATAAATTTGATTTAAATTGCAGGTATGAAGAGTTGACATACTCTGGCAGTTATTGTCTGAGTATGTCAACTCTTCATACCTGCCAGAGTATTGCGATTGTAGTTGTCTCTGCTCAATATTTGCTTTCTCTAAATTTTCTCTCTAGTGGTTTATGATTTCAATAATTGCAACCTAATAATTTGCATCAAACTCTAAAGATAGACATGTTAATAGTTTTTTAGTGACAGTTGTTAAATGTCTGTATGGTATTGACATGACTTGTTAATTGCGGCCAGCAAATAGATCTATATATTGTTTCTCTAGGTTTATAAACTTAAATTGTCTTGCAGGTTTCAATGTGGAGAAAGTTCAGTATAAGAATGTTATTTTCACAGTTTGGGACGTTGGGGGACAAGAGAAGCTAAGGCCACTTTGGAGGCACTACTTTAATAACACAGATGGCCTGGTGAGAATTAATTCTCATGCTTTTATCTCAGTGGAAGAAAATTTACGTTATGTTTTGTGAAAAATTCCTTATTTCAACATCATTAATCAGGCCAGTAGGGCTGGAAAGAAAGGTTTATATGGGCATATGGTAGCAAGGTTGATACTTTTGTTGATGTGATCATTTATGCAGATCTATGTTGTTGATAGTCTGGACCGTGAGAGAATTGGTAAAGCAAAGCAGGAGTTTCAGGTGATAAAATGAATTTCACTTTCATTTATAAGTGTCTTTGTATGTCATTCTGGTCAAACTTTGAATTGATTCATGGATTACTTGCAGACAATCATAAATGACCCATTTATGCTCAATAGTGTCATATTGGTGTTTGCCAACAAACAGGACCTGGTATGTCTTTGTTACCTTTTTATGTGTTTTTAGTTGCACGTGCTAACATTAGGGTTATCTCTGTGACTGGAGATCGCACAGCAGCCAAAGCTTGTAATTGGTTGCATTGTTTACTGAATACACCAAGAGGATGTAAGAATTTCTGTTAAGTTTTGTATTAATCAATTCATTGAAACAATTACAATCGCATGATATTAGTTAGGAGGTCTCTGAAATGTTATTACTGCTATCTTAAATCTTGTGTAGAACAGCTATAACTACAAAAAAACCTTATCCCACTAGGTGAATATAATAAAACTTTTCAGATGTTAAACTTTAGGAAATAGAGAGACATTAAATTGAAACGATATGTTTTTGGGGAAGTACAACTTACAAGTGTTTTATTTATATTCAGAAAATGAAATCAATACAATAAATAGAGGAAATTTGATATCCTCTATTAATGAAGATATGATAGGGAAATAAATAAAAACATTCCTAATAATACATTAAAATTTATATATTCCTGATTAGAAAATATTTGTGCCTTAATTTTGTACTTATAACACTCTTTCTCTAACTAGAGCATATAAGTTGTATGTGCTCATATAACTTTTGGGGTGATGATATTAAAGCCTCTTTGAGAAGAGGGTTAGAAGCATGGTCCTTGCTAGAACTAGATCAGGTAGAGACATAATGCAACAGCTCTAAAGATAACCAGAAGTAAACCGTTTAGTGTAAGAGCTATGAATCCATACTCCAAATAGCCTGCCCGGACCATAAAAAATCACTTAACAACTTTGGTTTCATCTTGGTATAAAATTCAACTCATCTTTTTTGCGATAATAAGTGGAGCCATATCTGTTTTTACTTCTTCCGTTATTAGGAGGGGATAATGCTATCATTCATGCCAAATGCAGGCTTGTGTTTGATGGGGTTATGAACGGGTGGAATTGAAAATATTTTGCTAGATATGTAACAAGTTGATGGCTGAAATTAACTTGTGTTGATAAAATGTTTTTGCTAGAAATCTAGACCAAGAAAGAAGGTGTCAAAAATGAAATTTTGGAATTGTTTTGTTCTCTGTGGTTTATTGTATGCTGTATAAAATTATTAATCTTTGATATCATGTAAAATAGCAGACGTTTACTCCTGAACAAAGTACTCTGGTCAAACAAGTTGAGTTTTGCCTTAATATTTTTTTTCTTTTGTAGAGAGGAGCAATGACGCCAATGGAAGTATGTGAAGGCCTAGGACTCTTTGATCTAAAGAATAGAAAATGGCACATACAAGGCACTTGTGCCCTTAAAGGAGATGGCCTTTATGAGGGCCTGGATTGGTTGGCTTCAACTCTGAAGGAGAAAAGAGCTTCTGGGTTCTCTTCAATAGGAACCTCATCCTTCTAACTAGGTTTGAACTATCTTACTGTTCAATGTTCATAAACAAGTTACCTTCATTTTACCATTCCATCATTATGGGTATTGTATAGTGCAGGTATTTTAGCCTTTGTCATTGAGCAACGTGTAGGGTCAGTTTCACTCAAGGATGTTGTAAAAAAGTAATCAAATTTTTTGGGTTGCATTAGGTTACCTTACCTCTATCTATTCCTGATGAAGTAGATAGATGCTTTGACTTTGAAGGTGATAAGACTTTGCACAGTGTATAGAAGTTTGAGCGTGACGAATGAAAACTAATTTCAATCTCACGAATTCTATTGTCATATTGATGCCCCTGTTTATGGTGGACATGTATCTTTTGATTCATTTTCACATGATTTACCCTGATCCTTCCCTTTTTCCTTTGTTGTGTGGCTGAAAACTGGTCCTTAGTTGATGCCAAAGAATTAAGATTTGGATTCTCTGAACTGAGTTGCTCACTTTAGACCAATGAGTAATGTTAATCTTCATCCCTAATAAATCAAGGATGTGTCAAAATATCAACACACGATCTAAAATATTAAGCTTGTGAAATTATCTAATGGTATGCTACTTCTTCGATTTTTCCTACAATTTATGTTCTTATACAAATATTTACTGATAATGTATTACATTAGTTTCATGGTCTGCTTCAGATTGTTGTGATGTGAAATGTTAAGATATAATATTGTACTCATTTTGCCATTTTTTATGACAATAATTCAAGCCTCGTGGAACTTGACTTTTAAATGATAGTTTTTTAAGGAAAGTTATCCCTACAAGAAAATCATCATTAAATAGAAATTAAGTTTAGAGACCAAAAGTAATTAGTTATTATATTGACTAAATTATATACTAATTTAGAAACTAAAAAATTATTGATATCGAATGTGGTTTTTATTATTAATAAAAATTATAAAGTAATTTCTAAATTTGTATTTAACTATTAGTTATTAAGGTTTTAACTACTAACTACTTAGGTTTTAAATTAGTTTTTAAGAGACTAATTTAGAACCTAAGTAGTCAGTAACTAAAATCTTGGCAGTTAATAGTTAGATACCAATTTATAAATCATTTTATAATATTTTATTAATAATAGAAATTATTTTAGATACTAATAATTTTTTAATTTATAAAATAGTCTCTAAATTTAGTTAATATAGTGATTAATTATTTTGCTCCTTGAATTTGATTACTATTTAATTATTTTCTTGTTGGGTATGTTGTTTTATGAGGAAAAGAAAGTAAAAGGATTCTAAAAAAGTTTAGAAAATAAGATGATTTTTTAGTTTGCTTGATAAAGAAGAAAATGAAAGAAAAGAAATATTTTTTTTATTGAATGTGTAGAAAGTTAAAGAGAATATATGTATATAAGATTATATAAATGTTTCAAAGAAAATATATGTAATAAAAACAATAATATTTTGTCTTTATTGATGCCAAATATTTCCTTCTTTGGTACTTTAAATGCCTTGAAAATGGTGGAAGAATTCAATAGCATTATGATTTAATTCCCTTCATAATTGTTGAATCCATATTCAACACTAACAAACAAACGTTGGTATTTGATTGAGAAGTAAAAAACGGATTTAATTATAGATAATCTACCAAAGACCAAAGTTAAATACGAGTAATAGGTAACAAACATCTACATAATATTGTTCTTAAATTGACCAAGATTGACAGTAATAAATCAACAAATAAATATCAAGTACCATGAAAGCTTTTATTTAAAAATATCAAGTACCATAAATTCTAATTTACATATTTCTTAAAATTGCCTACAATAAAAACACTGTTGTTGTATACTTAAAGTTTAGTAGAATAAATAAGTTGCTCTCGTAGCTCAGTTGGTTAGAGCACCCGTTTAGTAAGCGGGAGGTCTTGAGTTCGACTCTCAACGATAGCACATTTCATATATTTTTTGGTTTTTTTACCTTCTGAAATTATTCACATCATCACATTTTTATTAAGCAATATTTAGTCTGGACTTAAATGTAGAGCTATTTATCTGTCTATTTTTATTTGACATGCACGAAACACAAGCAAAGTGCAATAATTTTCATTGAATCAACTACACTCATGCCAAATTATTTTTTGGTATGGATAACAAATCATTGTAGGATATCACAAACACTATCACTACAACAACTCTCGTGTAACACACATGTCCACACAACAAATCCTAATTTTGAACTTTCTATCCTCTCCAAATCCCATAAAAATAACAGAAGTCTCACCCAAAAACTAAAGTACAAGTAGAAAAATACATTAACAATCTTACTCCACCATACAATCCTCTTTCTTTGACTATTTTTTTTTGTATGAAATGATAAAAATACTATTTTTTTATATAATCAATTAGAGATTGTGTAGTGGAGCAGAGTGTCAATATGTAGAAGTATATATATAACTTCTCTCTCTCTATGTATATATATATATATATATATATATATATATATATATTACGAACAACAACATATAGTTACAACATTCTGGCCCAGAAAAAAAGAACTTGTCGATGTGACCAATTTGTTTCATACAAGTTCTCACCATCTTTCATCTCCTATCCAGTTATTTTTCTCTTTTGGCCCTGTAGGACCTTCCTCACCATACAGCTCCACTGGAAGTTTTTTAATCAGGTTAACAAATGGATTTCGAAGCCCCCGAGGTAGAGTGTTTATTATCTTATCTAACTCAGTTTTCGAATCATAACAAATTTTAGGACCCCACTGTCTCATAAACTGCAACCACTGAGGCTCTGTGACAGCATCTCCCAGATACTCAGCTGCAACAATCTCGTATTGAACACTGGAATCCACGTACAAATCACTACGACCAGCATCATTCCTAATACCAATCCCAAGTTTTGAAGACCCTTGGATATATGTTCCAGGGTGGGGGTAACTTGCATGTCCACTTTTTGATGCGTAGACGATAGCTTTATTGCCATTAATATACTCCAGTTTATAGGCATCCACCCATTTACCACCACTGTGCTGTGAGAAATATATACTCCACAACTCTCCAGAGAAGTTGCATACACGAAGTGTAAAATGCTCCCAGTCAGAAACATGCTCTCCGACCCTGGTAAAAGCCCTACTTGTAATTCCAATTTTCAGAGTAGACGGTCCATTGAAAGGGCAAAACACCCACATAGCAATATCAGTAAAAGTTCCACCAAGAGCAGGCTTCACATGAACATAAAGCTTAGCACTATTCAAGTCCCCATGTTTGACAAAATCCCTTCTATCATCACTTGGCAAATCTATCCAAAACTCCCCATCATTAGTTCCCCCACCTGGCAAATTTGAGCCAGCAGCATCAATGGCCTCTCCTTTACTCACGCCCTTTCTGTACAACAAGGCTCCGTTATTGAAAAACCAATCAACAGAAGAGGGCAAGTAAACTTCCTTAGGATGAAAGAAAACAGTAGGACCATAGTGCTGTACAAGTGCGTGTATTTGGTGGAGGTGTGGCATTGCAGGTAGCATAGGATTCAAGTTCTTTAAGCACACAACAGGTAGCTCTTCTCCCTTGTTCCAATGACTAGTGCAGAAAAAAGTCCCTACTGAAACTCCTTTTCCCAGCATGCCACGGTCACAAGGTCTCAAACTCCACACCTGAAATGGAAACTCAGGATTTACTGAAGTAGCATCAAGCATCAGCCGGTAAGGTTGATACTTATCAGTGAGGTCGGCACGAACACAAATCATTTCATCCAAATTGGGCTTCTCAGGCCTGTTAGTAACCAAGTAGCCAAGGGCACTGTAACCTTCAGGAGGCTGAGGCACCCAAAAGTATGCACAACCAATTGCCAATTCCCTTCTTCCTGCATTGGAACACCATACCAACATATAATCAAGAGGTTTCTTCAAAGCTGGTAACTTGTCATAGTTACTTCTTTCAGATGAGACAGCTTCCACTTCCCTAACAACAAGCACAAAACCCCATAACGGCTTGTCGCTTGGCTGACAATAGTGACCAAGGACATGGAACCCATCTGGTATTCCCACAGGTTTATAGAATGCAACAGGCTTTCCAATGTTGCTGTTCCAAACAAACTCAAACCCAGTGACCTTGCGCACTTCTATTTCACCAAGGTTTACAATTCCAGAAGCAAAATCTTGTCCTGTGACTACATACACAAAATCACGGCATGGATTAATCATTAATGTAGATACAAGTAACTGAAACATGCCCAATATTACCTTTGTATAGTTTTTACAGACAGTACACATATTATACAGTGCCTTACTTTTTTTTGTACTATTCTCTAACTAAAATAGAAGTTTTATCACATAGTCCATGAAAAATGTTCATAGTACATTCAATTCTGATCAAAGCACAACACTAACATCACTTAACAACCTGCATCCAAGTTTTGACTCCAAAATATACTACAGGCACTCAACTTCCTAAAAAATACTGATTTAAAGAAAAACAACAGTAAAATCATGGTATTGAGAAAAATATATAATAATGAAAATATATGAAATAGCAAGTTTAGAAGATTTATGAAGAGTGTTTTGGGGAATAATAACCTTGAGGCCATTGGGGAAGCGGAGAGGAAAGTGAAAAGGCTTGTGGTAGAGTGATGAGAGTGTTGTTTATCCCTTTCCGAAAGCTGTTGAATTTGAAGCAAAACATTTGGAGGAGATGCAATAGTTGTGGAAACAGAGACATCAAATAGAACAAAAACCTCAACAATTGCTGCTTTGTATTCATGTTCGGATTAGATCTCACAAAACCCATCATTATCAATTGCTTGAAATCAGGGTTGAACAATCATTTTCTTTTCAAAGGTTGATCAATTTGGGGGACCCCCTTTTTGCCACACTCTCTCTCTTCCACAGAACACGCGGAAAGAGAAGAACTTGTTCTCATACCTTCTTGCGTGTTATTTGTTTCTTAATCATTGGTTCTTCTCTTTCCTGGCGTTTGATTCTCCAACTCATTCCTTATCTTTTTCTGTTGTTTTATTTTGTCCCAAATTCTACTATAAGTGATTTTTCTTCTGTTCAACTATTCTTTTTGTTCTTCTAATGTTGTTTAGGAAAATGTTGAATGATACAAATTTTTTATTTTACAAAAGAATATATATTAGTGCAAAGAGAATCAACATGTAACTTAAATATAGGTACTTTAACTGAATTGGTGAGATTTTATGTAAAATGATTGAAATTTACATATTATTTTTAAAAAAATACTCATATGACTAACTCATACTTCATCTGACAACTTCAATGTAAAACAAATGGTGTATGTGTTAACATGAGTTTGAAGTATGGAAAACGATATTTTTTTCAAATGAAGTTGTTTCATATATAATTGATTAATTTTAATTGATTTTTTTAAAATAAAATCATGTCATGACACAATTTTAATGCGATAATATTTAAGTCACGGTAAGTTTACACAACTTCTACATAAGATCTTGTATTGTTTAAAAAAAATATTGATATTTTAGTATAAAAAAATTATATACAAATATTAATTATGAAATTAAAAATTAATATTGTGCAATTAGAAAATAAATAAGAGAAATGTGTATTGTTTTTTAAAAAGTTATAAAAA
>Ga0123341_1006813_pt1 | contig 10357 bp, 10 predicted proteins | sample Turbeapinknodule_FD_89959 | JGI IMG/M metagenome (GOLD analysis project Ga0123341, IMG submission 89959) | Root nodule microbial communities of legume samples collected from Mexico - Turtle bean Mexico pink nodule | ecosystem: Host-associated > Plants > Roots > Nodule | place: Mexico: Nepantla...
ATATATATATATATAACAATTGAGGGAGCACAGACATGCTGGTTTAGACACGTGTCACAACCTTAAATTTTTGAAAAAAGAAATTTAATCAAAGAGGAAAATGGACCAAAGCTTCATCAATTACATCCCGACACCTGGGCCAACCACAACTTGTCACATACCAATTCTTCAAACTCACTTTTTTTTCACATTCCTTTTCGTTTTCCCCATTCTCTCTCATTCTCATTCCCCCATTCTCTCTCAAACCCTAATCTTTTGTCATTCCTTCTCTCCTTTTTCTTTACTGATTTTCACCAATTCATAAACTGTCTGCATGCCTTATTGGAAAGCATCTTTAATCTACACCAACGTATTTGACTAACGTTTTTGTTTCTCTGGCGTTTTCTCCATTTTCTTCTCTCCCTTCATTTCATTTTTGGTTTGAAATTTTTCAATGTTTTCTGATATATGTTGTTACTGTGATATTTTCTAACCATCATCTTCATCTCTTTTCCGGTTTATTTTACGAATGTTTCTACGCAAATGATTAGTGGCATTGTGCATGTAAGCAAAAGCAGAAACCCCTCAAAGTATATTGGTTTGGTGATACGAATAGGGTTAAATGTAATCTATCTTTTGTTAATTATGTTGTATGTTTTTGTTCCTACCGGTTGACTCGAAGTGCCTTCGTGCGCCGACGTCATTCTTTCGTCCAGAATCTTTGCGTTTGCACGTGGCATTCCTGTGATGAATGCTTGAAAACACAAATACAAGGGGCACCCTAGAGGCCGTTTGCACTTCGACGCTCAAGTCATTATTTGGGCTAGGAAACACCGAAACTGTGTAACTATCACTATATGTGTTTAAGCGGCGCAAGGGAATAGCGTACCTGGCCAAGTTTGTTACCTTACTATTTATAGGCTAAAACTAGGGTTTCCTCTTTACCCGAAATGGGCTTTTCTGATGGGGCGGGCCCAACACTGTTGTTACCTTGCTCTTAGGATAACCTAGCGCGTGGGGTCCCTAACTAGAGTGCAACCTCTGACGGGGTGACCACCTGGGTGCCTCCTCGTGCACTTGATCTCTGGGGTCACCCGCCTCTGGGAATGCCCTAGTTGTTCATGTGCCATGCATGCAGCTCACCACTGGAACGCGACCCTCACGAGTCATATCTTTCCAGTGGCTCTACACTTTGTGTTACGCCTGAACGCGTCATCCACTCTACACGCATGGACTCTCGTGATCAAGGCTTCTCCCTTACTGTGTTTGGTCTGGGATCCACCTTTCGTGGCCTAGCTCTACTGTTTGGGTTCCTGATGTCCGATCTCTCTACACTGTCTAGTGGCACATCGGTCCTGATGACCGATGTCTAACCACTCTTTGGCTCCTTGGCGCATGTGCTTCGCGAGATATTGGGTCACGCCGCTCGTGGAACCCGCTTACGTGGCACCAACATTACCAGTGGTCAACAACGCCCAAAGACTGGTCGGTACATAAGCCCTCCAATCTCGAGCTGCAACTCGTTTAGTGAAGAGACTAAGTCCTTGCCCTGGGTGACCTACGTGGCTCTATGTGGCAGGACGTGAATGCTGCACTAAATTGACGTCTTTCTGGGCCCGTCTTATCTGTGCACACGTGTTTTGATCAACGGCTGGGGCTTAACGTCGCTTACATTTCTTTACTTTCTTTAAACGTTTGAAAACGCGCGCGTCTAATTACTGTTCCATCATTCTTTGAAACCTTTGATTGCTTCGTCTTCTTCCTCAAGCATTCTCGCGTTTCCCCTACACATTCCCGCATCTTCTTGCCATATGATCAAAGGTACGAACTTTGATTATTGTCCGCAATCGTTTATTGATTATGATGTTGGATAAATGCCTGGGTTGTTTACTCTTCAACCGCCCTCTGTTCCTTTTTCCCGAGTGTTCAAGAAACTCGGGACTCTAGCGGTGCTAACTCATGTTATTGTAATGTCGTGTTTGCGCACTCTAGCTCTGTGCATTCGCATGCTTTATCTTTGTGTTTCTTCTGAAATTTGCACGCAGGTATGGTTTTGAGTGAAGAGAAGCGGGCTAGACTGACTGATATTCTCGCTCGACTTCGCGGGATTTCTAGGGATGTGGGCACTTCTCACCATGCCCTTACTTCTGCCACCGCCACGCCTTCGCCCACTCCTTCCGCTCCTGGAGTCGCGGTCCCTCTCGCCGTCGTCCAATCGTCTCCCGCTCCACTTCCTTACAAGGGTAAAGCGGTGGTGATCGAATCAGACGAGAACTCTGCCGAGGGGCCAATCTCTAAAAGGCCCAAGCCTACGCCGGTGATGGTCTCCCATTCTTATTCTACTGGTCGCTCGGTTTCGCCCCTGGATCATACGACCAGCGTTCCCCTGCTCCCTGACCTTGGTGGGACGAGTGTTTCTCCGACTCCTCCTGCCCTCGAGTTGCCCCTTGTCCTTCAACATGTCCTTAAAGGCTTCCAACTAGGGTGATTGTGGACTCAGATAAGGCCGCTGCGAGGGAAAGACTGGGCTTCAATTTTGGGGCTCTTTTTGCTCAGTCTAACGCTCTTCTAACCAGGCCTGAACCGGGGGTAGTAGAGGCCAAGACTGAAGAAGAAACGACCCTGCTGGCTCGTTCGTTCGCTGCTCGTGAGACTGCACTGAAACAGGAGTTGGCCCGCCTTCGCCGTTCTGAGAAAGATCTTTCTAAACAACTTCATGTTAAGTGCCGAGAGGTTGCTGAGCTGGAGGCAAGAGTTTTGCCCTTGCGAATCCGGGTCTTCGAGCTAGAAGAGGCTGCTGATGTGTCCAAGTCCAAGATTGCGCGGCTTGAAAGAAGGTCCATAGTCGGGAGGTGCAGCTGGGTCAAATGGAGGCCGAACTTCTTCAACAAACTAAGAGGTTTGAAGAAGTTGAGGCTGAGCTGACTGGAGATGTTCTTGATGCCTATGACACGAGATTTGGAGATGCCCTCGCTCAAGTTGCTTGTGCACATCCTGGGATGGATACTACGCCTTTCACGACATCAAACCGTGTCGTAAACGGGAAATCGTTCTCAGGGTCTTTCCTTAACTTGTACTTGCTTGTCGGACAAACAATTTATTATCTGCTCAAAACTTTACTTTCTCGAACATATAGCTGCTTTCATTTCCTTAAATCAAAAAATGCTCTTTGACTTGCTTAACTGCTAACTCATGGTGCCTAGCACCAAGACGTTTCTTCTAGTCATTTTGTTGTATGTTCCCCTCATCGTAAGGAGGGGTTTTTAACTGTTTACTAGGTCGTTCCTCCTTGCCGTTCTTGCTCGAAAGGAGAGATTTTCTTTACGAAACTACTTCTCTACTTTCGAGGCCTTTAATCGTAAGGGAACAAACTCTCAACTGACCTCGGCTTCACTCAAAGGCGCGGAGGATTTATCTGGTGAATTATTTCGTTTTACCTTGGCGTTTTCACTCAAGAGGGGAGGTGTTCTCTTACGAACCTTCCTCTCCGCTCACGAGACTTCTAACGCAAGGAAAAAAAATTCTTAACTGACCTCGGCTTCGCTCAAGGGCGAGGAGGATTTAACTAATGAACTATCAACTGACCTCGGCTTCGCTCAAAGGCGCGGAGGATTTAACGGGCGAACTATTTCGTTCGACCTTGGCGCTTTCACTCGAGAGGGGAGGTGTTCTTTTACGAACCTACCTTTCCGCTCCCGAGACTTCTAACGCAAGGGAAGCAAGTTCTTTAACTGACCTCGGCTTCGCTCAAAGGCGAGGAGGATTTATCTCGTGAACTATTTCGTTTAACCTTAGCGCTTTCACTCAAGAGGGGAGGCGTTCTCTTGCGAACCCACCTCTCCACCCATGAGGCTTCTAACGCAAGGAAACAAGTTTTTACTGAATTGTACATAACTCGAGAAAATATTTCAATAGAAATTTGTCTGGTGACCTCGTTAAAAAACCCTTATAAGGGAAAAAGAGTGTCCCTTAGTACCATGTACAATGTTACTGCTTAACTGAAATAAAACTTGAAATCGGTCGTGTTCCATGTGCGAGGAATTGGGCCTTGGCTTAAGCGTCTCAAGTCTACCTGCTTCGTCCCGTGGACTTCTATTACTCTGAAAGAAACGGTCCACACGAGAGAGACCTGACGTGAAACCAGCGGGGTTGCCTTCTCTGGTACCTGGTGTCTTTCTTCAGGTCCTTGACATACTTTGCTTCCCCTGTGTATAAGTTTTTGAAATTGGTCCCATTCTTGCACAAGGACTGAACTGATCGCCTGATCGATCATCACTGGGCACCAACTAAACGATGTGCTTGGCTGTGGTTTGCACAAGATTGGAGGGCTGGCTAAGTACTCCTTCAACCTGATGAGCGCCTTTCTATGCTCTTGGTAAGGGAGGTCGCCCCCTCCTCCAACTGGTGTAAATCCAGACAAGACAGACACACGCCTTTCTGAGTTAGCCTCCGTACCACACTCAATGAGCTAGGAACCAAGAAACTTCCCTAATTCTCTCCTGAATACCTTGAGGTCCGGTTTCAAACTGTATTCTACTATCTTTTCGACCGGGTTTTGCGTCGTTTGGTTGGGGATGTTGCTTAGCTTGGAGACCTTCTCTCCAATCTCTCTTTTCCCAGAGTTGCCAAACGGATCAGATTTGGTCCTGCGAGCGATTTCTGCTACGGTCCTGTCGGGTTCGGCGCGACTGACCTCGGGCAAGGGGACTTCCTCAGTGTACGGTGGTCCACTAGTGACCATATATATCCCTCTCCTTGTTTTGAGGCTGTTCTCGTAGCATCTCTTGGCCTCTTTTTGATCTGATTTGATGGTAATCACCTTTCCTATCAGGTCCGGTAGCTTCATCTTCATGTGCCTTGTCGACGGCACCACCCCTAACCTATTCAGCGTTGGTCTACCCAACAACATGTTATAAGCAGAGGAGGCATTGAAGACAAGGTACCCGATGCTCTCCATACGTGACGCGGTGCCATCCGTGAAGGTGGTCCTCAATTCTAAGTATCCAGGCACCTCTACCTGGTCTCCTGCGAAACCGTAGAGACAGTCGCCGTAAGGCCTTAACATGTCAGGGGATAGTTACAATTTGTTGAAAGTCGTCCAGAACATTACGTCTACCGAACTTCTCTGATCTACCAGCACACGGTGCACCTTTCTTCCTACGGTTACCGCCGAGATCACCACTGGATCGTTGTCATGGGGGACGACGTCCTCAAGGTCGGCCTTGGTAAAGACCAAGTCGACGTCGAAGGCGTCATTGGTCCTCTGCGCTTCTACCAACATCACCGTCCGTGCGTATCTCCGCTGCTGAGAAGCAGTACAGTCTCCTTCGAGAACCCTCCTGCGATGGTGTGGACCTCACTGTGTACGGGGACTTCATGCCCCGGGCCACCCCTTGTTGCCGCCATGTCCTCGGTCCCCTGTTTTTCTTGCAAATAATCCCTTAGGAGACCGTTCTTCACTAACTCGTCTAGCTGGTATCCTAGCGCTAAGCTTGGTCGAATGCTTGGTGGAACTCACACTAGGCATTCTTGTTGGCCCCAAGCCTCTTGTCGGTCTTGGGAGGTACCTTCAGCCTCTCAGCTACATTTGGGATAGCGATGAGGTCCTTCAATTCTACCACGAAGTCGTGCCTTGGCGGCACGTTATCTCTCTCGCGCCCCCTCGCATTAGGCTTTCTTGGTTGATAGGGTTACTGCTTCACGGGGGTCTTCATCTCTGTCGTTGCCTCGTGCACCCTTAGGGTTTGAGGACGACCTGTCGCGCGCGGCCATGTGGGAACCACGCATGTGCGCTTTTCACTAACTTCTTCCTTCGTCGCAATATGAGCCACCGCGCGACGCCTTATCTCGGCGAAGGTTTTAGAATGGTTTCGGATGAGTGACTCGCTGAAGGGTCCTGGCACGATGCCCTTCCTGAACATGTGCACCATCATCTTTTCGTCTTTAAGGTTCAACCTCACCATTTGCGCTCCAAAGCGGTGGAGGAACTCCTTCAAAGACTCTCCTTGATACTGTCTTACATCAAAGAGATCATAAGAGACTGACGGAGGAGCCCGATTCGCGATGTATTGTGCCCGGAACAGCTTTGTGAGTTGCGGGAACGACGTTACATGGCCATCAGGGAGGCTGATGAACCAGTCCATCGCTGTTCCTGCCAACGTGCTCATGAACAGCTTGCATCGCATCGCATCAGAGCCCCCAACCAGCATCATCTGTGTATGGAAAGCCGTGAGGTGGGCCTCTGGGTCCTCTGTCCCTGTGAAGGTCACCTTGGGCCCTACAAGCGTGACTGGTATTGCTGCATCCACGATCTCTTGTGAGAATGGCGTTGGAAACTCTCTGGGTGGTGTCACAGGCTCCTGATCTGCACCCTCACGCTCACCTGCGCGTGTTTGCAGATCTCTGCGCAGTTCCTCGTTTGAATAACGCAGATCTTCGCTCGTTGCTTGCGACGCTACCAAGTAAGCTTGGATGCGTTCTTGGTTTGCTCTCGACGCGGCCATTTCTTCCTGAAGGGCTCGCATCGCCTCCATAACCTGTTGCAGGGTGAGGCCCTCACCCCCGTTTGGTGCAACAGGTCCTTGCTCGTACTTCTCATCGCCTGGATCTTCCTGGTTCTTGCTGGTGGGACAGTGTTTTGTATCGTGCCCCACGGTGGGCGCCAAATGTTCCTGTCGGTTGACTCGAAGGGCCTTCGTGCGGCTACGTCACTCTTTCGTCCGGAATCTTTGCGTTTGCACATGACGTTCCTGTGATGAATGCCTGAAAATACAAAGACAAGGGGCGCCCTAGAGGCCGTTTCCACTCTGACGCTCAAGTCAATATTAGGGCTAGGAAACACCGAAGCTGTGTAACTGTCACTGTATGTGTTTAAGTGGCGCAAGGGAATAACTTACCTGGCCAAGTTTGTTACCTTACTATTTATAGGTTGAAACTAGGGTTTCCTCTTTACCCGAAATGGGCTTTTCTGATGGGGCGGGCCCAACACTGTTGTTACCTTCCACTTAGGATAACCTAGCGCGTGGGGTCCCTAACTAGAGTGCAACCTCTGATGGGGTGACCACCTGGGTGCCTCCTCGTGCACTTGATCTCTGGGGTCATCCGCCTCTGGGAGTGCCCTAGCTGTTCACGTGCCATGCATGCAGCTCACCCCTGGAACGCGACCGTCACGAGTCATATCTTTCCAGTGGCTCTACACTTTTATTACGCCTAAACGCGTCATCCACTATGCACGCATGGACTCTTGTGATCTAGGCTTCTCCCTTATTGATAATTGGTGTTTGGTCTCGGATCCATCTCTCGTGGCCCAGCTCTACTGTTTGGGTTCCTGATGACCGATCTCTCCACTCGGTCTAGTGGCACATCGGTACATCCCGATGACCGATGTCTGACCACTCTTTGGCTCCTTGGCACACGTGCTTCGCGAGATATTGGCTCACGCCGCTCGTGGAACCCGCTTACGTGGTACCAACATTACCAGTGGTCAACAACGCCCAAAGACTGGTCGGTACAGTTGTACAATGGATATAGATATATGAATAGAAGCAAAAGCCAATGTTGTAGAATGTATTATGTATTTTCTTAATTAATTATGTTGCATTTTGTTAATTATGTTCGATTTCTCCATAAAAATGTAGATGTATTGATACTAACTTTTTGGTTAATAAAGTTATTTTTAAACAAATATAAAAATTACAAATTAAATGTAATTATCATTACATTTAATGATGAAAAAAAATTAATGGCATTGATTTTCATTTCATATCATTTTATAAAAATTGAATCAACTATAAATACCAAGAATTAATACATAAAATGGAATAAGATCGATAATTAATTAATTGTAATTATAATTCATAAGTGAACTTAAATTATAGTATTGCACTCAATAATTACCTCTTCACAAGGTAAATAAACTTCATGACAATTAATAATATATACAAATTATGATTATGATTATATTAACATTTTCATTATTATTAATATTATTATATTATTATTACTTTATTATATATATTATATATATAGATATTATATTCTATATTATTATTAATATTAAATTATTATAATAATTAAAGTTGGACTTATAATTAAAATTAGAATATAAGGGATAATGTTGGTTATCATTAGAATGACTTTTTACTTTCCCACTTTACTTTCTCACTTTACAGAAAACTCTCTTTTACTGCTTCATTCTCCTATGGCAAATCCTCTGCGCAGATTCTACTTGTGTTCAGAAACTATGTCATGCAACGAAACAGGTTTTAATTTTTTTCCTTTTTGCCTATTCTATTAATGTTTGTTTATGACATTTCTTCAAGTGAGATGCTTCATTTTGATCCTGCTACTATTTTTTTATTTCTTTTAGTTCATCTGTTATATATTTCAGTTCATATTTCGTTTTCATGGTAATTTTTTTTGGTATTTGTGTATTCTATTAGGGTTTCTTTCTGATAGTGTTTTTTCATTTGTGATATTTTATTTTGATAGTCAAAATTATTTCTATTCTATTAGGGTTTCTTTTTAACATTTAACCAAAAAATGTATGATTTATGCATTTATTTTCTGCTGCTTTTTTATGTCTTCATCTCTGTTATAGATTCATTTATGATTTTTAATTATGCGTTTTAGCAGGTTTATTATTTCCAGAAAGTATTTTAGTGGATATTTGTTTGTGCTGAATTTTTTCCTTTGTTATATTTGCATTGTTAGCTGCAACCTCATGTGTTCAGACCAGTCAACCAAGTGGCAAAGCTGCCAAATACAATGAAGTTTACTTAACCAGATAAAAAGATGTGTAGTGAACTTGCCCGAATGGTGTTCCAATTTGTCTCGGAATTGAAAAGTCCATTTGAAAATTTTATGATCACTCTTTGCCTATTTTATAATGCAGTATTGTATAAAATTCATAAAGCTATTGCAACACTTCAAGAACTATGTGTTGGTTTTCTTTTGTATATAACACAATTGTGAAGTTCTGAGGAAGAGTTGTGACTTGGCAAGTCCCTTTTATATAGCACAACTTTATTGTAATGTGTTGCATGAAGTCAACCAAGTGCTCGAATGGTGTTTAAATTAAACTACCAAATCGAAAGTGGGTTGTATTATGTATAGAAGATAGAAGATAGATATGGCTTAATATGGTTTAGGCTTTAGGTGAACAATGCACAATGAACAATGTTTGTTGCAATAGTGTATAAATACAGGTAGTGGGAAAAGAATACAGGTATAATTATTTATGAAGTATTATTACTATATTAATAATTTTTTATACTGTTTTTTTACTGTTTTCTTTATGGTATTTTTTCTTCCAATGATTTGTAATATACATCCTCGTGAATAAATAAATTTTTTAGTGGTTAAATATCCATTCACCTTTATCCAGTATCTAAAAAAAAAATAAACGAATTCTAATTAAAGAGCATGATGCATATGTAAACATATATGTACACATCATTATAACATTTTAATATAGCACTTTCTTTTCTATTTTTAATTTTATGTATTTTGGTTCTATTTAATTATCATATTTCCAATTTTAAAATAACAAAAAAGATCTTTTACAATTAGACAAATATTTTTTTTTAATTAGTTAGCACTTATACATTTATCACTACAAGAAAAACTCAAATTACATACAAATTATTAATACAGATAAAAATCCATATGTAAAGTGGGCATTACATACAGATAAAATGTCGTATGTAAATGAACATTAAATACGGATTTTTCCGTATGTAAGCAAAAAGTTGTTACATACAGATAAAATCCGTATGTAATTTTAACGTTAAGAAGCGGGAAACATTACATACAAATTTCCGTATGTAAATTATTTATAATTTTAATTAAAATCAAAACTGTTACATACAGACGTTTTCCATGTGTAACTGATTTTAAAATTAAATAAAACATAATAAAAATTATTAACATAATAAAAATTATTACATACGAAAATCCATATGTAAGTTATTAATATTTTATTAAATTATTACATACAGATTTTTTTTATGTAACTTTTTTTTAATTGTTACATATGGATTGGTTCCGTATGGAAGTTATTATTTTTTTTTAAAATTATTACATACGGACAATTTAAAAATGATAAAAACTGTAATATATATAAAAAAAATCATTTATAAACTTATATTATTTTGTGAAATATATTATTTTTTTTTAAAAATTAAAATTGTGAAAAATGAAACTTGCGAATTTATTAACAAGCACACTGCATAACTAAATTTAATATATTATTTTATATATTACATAATCAATCTGATCAATTTATTAAAATAATTGCAATATATATTTAATAATTATAATTATAACTAATATATTATTTATTTTTCAATCTAATTTTATTTTAAGTACTCTTTTATTA
>Ga0123341_1006815_pt1 | contig 10357 bp, 4 predicted proteins | sample Turbeapinknodule_FD_89959 | JGI IMG/M metagenome (GOLD analysis project Ga0123341, IMG submission 89959) | Root nodule microbial communities of legume samples collected from Mexico - Turtle bean Mexico pink nodule | ecosystem: Host-associated > Plants > Roots > Nodule | place: Mexico: Nepantla...
GCACCATGTAAGTGTAAGAAGCTGCTGCCATGGCAATATGATCTGCAATAAAAATCAATTAGCTGAAAATTAAAAAATTTCTGGAGTTGATAAAATTGAAAAAGAAAAAGAAAAACACCTGAGGATGCATGCATGGCGCCGAGAGATTCTTTTGCTTCGATTTCCCAAATGTCAGTACTATGCTTCTGCTATGATCAGATTTTTCTCTCTTTTTAAATTATTTTGTATACCAACCACTTTTTCTTTTCTTTTCTTTGGTGAGTGTTTGGTTTGGTTCATCATGATTGAGAAAGTGCAGAGAGAAGTTACAACTTACACCACCCAGCAACTTTCAAAAAAAAATTGGCATCGTGTTGCAACTCACAACGTTCTGGTCCCTTCAAAGGAGACAAGCAAGTATGAAACTTTCCTATCTGAAATTTTCTCATCTTTTCATGAATACTAGATTAAGGACTTCAACTCCTTCCTCCTTTTTCTTTTTCCAATTTTCATTCTAATATCCATGAAGCATTGTAAACTACTGGTACCCAAATTAATAATTATATGTATTTGATTATATAAAAATATTATGGTGACTGTGGACTGATAAAAACGCAGGATGCAGGATGGAGCTGCTGAGGAAGGAAGAAGGGTTGTGACATCTCGAATTTCGTGAGGACTGGGAACTTGGGAAGAAATCACTTGAAGAGGGGTAAATTTTTATTGAATTTGGTATATTATAAATAATTTATTTTCTTTTTATTTTATCTTAAAATCTTTTGGAGTACAGCAAAAGCAAAAGAGGAAAAAGTGAAAAAGTTAAAATCTCTGCTACTTTCTCTCACCAAGCAAGCCCTTTAAATAAAACCTGACAGAATATGCCCAATTATTTGCAATACTGTTAGTCATGCTATAAGCCACTATTAAACAAAAAAAAACAAATAATATGTTTTAAAACATACAAAATTGTTTAATATTTTCTATTTAACAAATCAGAAAAAGATATTAAGATTTTTTTTTTAATTCTGATGATAAAGTGAACACAGTGGACTAGTGAAAAATTTGATTTGGGTCCATACGACTCGAGTTGGTTTTGCTTTATAATTTTTCCATTACCAAAAAAAGGAGAAATATATTTGTACACTAAGATTATCTATTTCTATATAAAAAATAAAATATACAATAAGTCAAAGAAAGAAAATATAAGATATAAGATAACTCAGATGAGATGGTGAAAAGAGATAAAGGCTAGTGGTAATTTTTCAAAAGTTATATCTTTCTATGTGGAGTTTTCTTTTCACCAAACCAAATGATGAAAAAGGAAAAATAAATTCAAAGAGTAATGTGTTGAGGATTTGACTAATGAGAGTTACTATAGTACAGTATAAGGATAAGTCTGTACTATTATTTAATTATATATTATTTCGTACGTCATAATTCATAATTCATATTTAAAATTTAAATGATTAATAATATTACATAAATATTGATTCCAATAATTGATGCAAAGTAAACAGGAAGAGTTTTTGCGTGTGAATATTATAAGAGAAAAATTGTGTTAAAATAAGGCATTCTGATAAGTTGAGATAAGTTGTTTCTTTATTTCACACACACACTCTTGTGAAGTAAACATAAATAATTCACAATCATTGCAGTGGGCCTCTAGTAATCCATTGCCATGGCCAACTGCAGTATATAATATTTCAAGAAAATAGGCATTTATTTATCTCATTACTAATATTGCAAAACTCATTTATAAAGTGAGTGGGGCCATCACAAACCTCTCCTGTCAGAACAAAAAAATAGGGGTCCTTTTCCCTCTGCCTTCAAAAACTTTAAAAAATAATAAAAACAGTATTGAAAAATAAAAAAATGAAAGCATATTTTGAAAGCTTGCAATAATAAATAGACATAAAATGAAAAATAGGGTGATGAAAGCAACCACACACCTAACCTCTAACATAACAATGTGTTTTAATTTTTAGTTTAATGTTTGTTTGTTTGGTTGTAGCCCATTTGATGGAGAGAGGTTACTTAGGAAGTGCAAATTTCATTTTTTAACGGAGCTTTGCCCAACCCACACGAAAACCACATCCCCATCATTCTTTTCAACCTTTCATTCACTTCCTCGTCACTGTATTTCCCTAAACTATGTCTCGGCGCGTTAGAGTTGATCAACGTATTTGAGGTATGTGTAATTTTTTGGTGTTAGAGTCGATCAACACATTTGAAATATTATCTATCTAAAAGTCGATATTTTATTACGGTTCTATTTTTAAAAGGTGTTTCGGTAAATTGAAAAAAAATAAATTATTATTGATATTTGTTAAGAAGTTGACTTTAAGTCTAACTCAACCTCATAAAATCGGTTCAATAATATGAGGTTTGCACCCATTTATATACTATGAAAGACTTTAATATCTAATCGATGTACGATCTCCAATCATATTTCATTCTCTTGAACTACCAAACATAATTAAACAAAAAAAAAGGAGAAGAGAAGGGGTGGGAGTTTGAGGAAAAAGAAAACAAAGTGAAAAAGCCTTTATCCATTGCTCATTTAACATCTCTTCTTTCTTTATTGTCACTCATATCATATCATTATATCATATCATAGGATATATGGATCCACTCTCACATCCATCCCACTTTCTAAATTACATAATATCATATATCATAAGATAGTGCAAGGTTTTATTAAAATTGGAAAATTCCAAAATTAACTTTAATCTAAAACTAATAACTTGATTTTTTATTAACCCTTTTTCACTCTTCAGCCTAAGCATAAACAAAACTTGCAATCAAGGCTTTGTACAATTATAAACCACAAGACATGTTCCCAAAAATGACTTCTAAGAACACAATTCTTCTACATTTATTTATTGCGTCAAGCAAACACATTATCTTATAAAATTCACATTATACGTTGCTTACATCAAACACTGCATAGCTTAATTGACGGTTACGTACTTCTTTATATGTATATTTTTTCTTAATTATGATTCTTCTTCTTCTTATTATTACTATAATTTTTTATCATCTAGCTTCCAAACTTCATCATCACTCATCTTAATATAAAATAATTCTATCTTTATAATAAAAAATATCATATCCATATTCAAATCTTGTAACTGAGAAAACTTTGTTAAAACAACATACTCTATTAAACATGACTAATTAGATTTTTTTACGGGGATAATTGTTGAGAAATTTGATGATTTTTCTTAATGATAATATAGTTGTAAAAAATATAAAAGAATTATAATCCATTTGAGCTGTGTTGCTTAAAATAAATATGTAATTTTGAAGGAAAACAAAACATGACCACGACCCATTGATGCAATAAAATAAATCTTAGCTACGTGAACAAATTTTCATTTCAAATAGTAATTAATTCATAATCAGACAATAAACTAGAAAGAAATTGCGTTGTAATTAACTTTTTTTTTCTTTTCAAATACAATTTGTATTTTTATATGAATAAAGTACATTTTATTAGAAAGAACTTCACGACTTACAATATATTTGGACTTTCCATTAAACCTACGTTGAACGTGAAAAATAACACGTTCTGAAATATAAAAGTAAAAATACCAAGTTTGTTATTTTTAAAAAATGTTTATTATGTTCAACAAAACTCAATTCCAAACATGTCGTTATTAATGATAAAAGTATAAGTTAATATAACTACCAAATATATATTACACTTAATTAAGCTACCAAATAGTATTTATTTTCATAAGATAGAGCTAAAAATGATTCTAAGATTATAATAATTGAAGAAATCGAAATTAAAATCTATTTTGTGTGGTACAAACTTTTCTACGTGGTTCAGTGTGTGCCAATCGATCCTTTAATAATTATAAAGTTAAATAAGATTTAAACGAAATTATATTTTCAATGTAATAATACATGACATATTGAATTTATTTAATAATATGTCATGTAGTTTAAAATAGTAAGTATTATCATGTAATAATGATAATGCATTAAAGATGTTATATTGATTTTACTAGATTTTTTTAGCCTGAGATATTTTCTCCATGACTTCATTAACATAATTAATTTATTGAATAAAGAATGCACCAAAAAAATCAAAGCATATCTAAATTATTGGAGGGAGGAAAGTGTTAGTTGACTAAGTTAATAACATTGTGAAGTTGTAATGAGTTTAAGGATTTTAGTTTTGCTTTAATCATATACGTTGAAGACTTTTAAGAAAATTATAGAATCATTTATATTAGTGTAAAATTACTTTTCCATGTCACACAGTTGAATTTAAAGAAAAATGTGCAGTGACATTTTTTTAAATAATTGAAATTTCGTTATCAAATTATTAAGAATTCAATGTAAAATTGTTTAAATTATGGTATTTTTTTTATTTTGATATAATTTTTTTTATCGTTTTCTTTCTTCAACGATATTGTCTGATGAGTGATTTAGTTGTGAGTCTAAATACGTCTTTGAGTTAATTGTTTTATATATTTGTTATTGTTTTTGAAATCTTAATTACAACAATACATGAATGTCTCTATTAATTTTGTGTTTGTAATTTATTGTTGTTTAAACTTTTTTATTTATTTTGTTTTCTAATATGAATGTATCTGTTTTTGGTGTATTTTTATTAAACTCATGTAATTAGATCTTTATGTTGTTTTTATAATCTCTTGCAAAAAAAATTTTTCATGCTATGTAATATTATAAAACTATATATATATAAAACAAATCGTATTGTATATATATATATATCTTTAGGACTTAAAAGTCTTCAAAATATACATAAGAAAAAACTTTAATATGCTAAAATCGCAACCATAAAATAGAAGTTCACTTGTTTTCACCACAACTGATTTAAAATATGCTTTCGTGTCAAGTATGATTGTTGTAATTATGTGAAAACAACTTACCGAACTAGTCAGTGCTACCTTGTAACCCTAATAGAACATTAAAGTGAAGGAACATGTACTCTATTAGAATGCTTGAAACTTTATTTAAAAAAAAATTGTGAAAACAACTTATTATCAATATATAATTATCATCATATATATATATATCATATATCAGTATCATATGAATACTAATAAACTTATATTTAAGTGCATTTTTCTATACTTTATTTTATATTATATTCTATACTTAATTTCATAAACATACAACACTTATTGATGGTATGTTTGACTTGTGTATATGATTAAAGTCACTTGAAGTGATAATAGCTTGCTCAAGTTACTATATGTTGAGATAATGAAATAATGATGATGTTATTTTATAAACCTAAATTGATTTTTATACACACTTTTATTTCAATTTTGAGGGATTTGATTTATGATATTTGACATTTAATAAATTCAACAATTTGTCATTGGAATTATGGGAGGCTTTTCTAGTAAATAGTAGCAAATAGGGAAACAAAATGAACACTATCCAACACATCATATTTTCTTGTTTTGGGATGTCATGGTAATGTCTATGAAGCATACATAATCTTAGGAACAAAAGTGTCCCAAAAACAACTCAAAGGCACACATAGGAGCCAAGTTTTCATTATCCAAGAAAAAGTAGAAATACAACTCTCTCAATCAAGTTCAAAAATCAACATTTCATGACCCCACATGCACAAAATCTCCTAATCAATGTTCACTCTACTATAACATATTCACTTCATTTTATTTTCTTTTATCAAGAAAAGTTTAGTAGATTCGAGTACAAAGAGCTTACAAAGATCGAGAAAAGTTTCTCAAAATTTTATTAGACTAGTAGATGTACCATAGAATAAAATAAACTATAATATAAAAGGAATCAATTCAAAAACCACAATCTATTTACTTTATTTTATTTAGTATATACATGGTTTCTTCCAAATTTAGAATGAAATAAGAGTGATTTTACATTATATATAACCAACATGATTAACTTGACCAATATTGGATGATGTTATGATTTGTTTATGATTATAGATTATTATTATTTTTGTGAGTTGAATATTGAATAATTCATGATTGGTGATCTCTTGTGGTATTTAGACCACAAGTTGCAACCCATTTTACCAATAAATGTTAATGGGAGCCACCACAAAAATGATGCCATATGGAAGAAAGAGACACCTTCCTCCACTTCAAAACCAAGGACATCAAATTAAACTCTTTAAATAATTTATTAATAAAAAGTATTTATGATTTTTTTTTCTCAAGTTTTTTATCACTTAAATAGCAGGTTCAATTTTACTGCTAAATTTGATGATTTATACTAGATTTGATCATACAAATTGGTTAAGATTAAGTTTTCCAATTTAAGGTTTTACCATGGTTTAAGATTGTTTGTTCTTCCATTGTTTTTGAAGCTAAAAATCAGAGGACGAAAACCACCACTGATATATTAACTCTAAACTAATGAACAACATCTGATGATTCAAATGTTGCTTTCAAAAGAGTGAAAAAGAAAAGTAAGGTGTTGCTTTCAATTTTATTATTGATTAGATGAAACGGGGTCCTCTAAATTTTAATTATTGTTACATACTATGTTTTCTCCTATGTAGAATAACCACTGAGAGAAGATAGGATATGGATTCGGAGATACGTATCGTCGTGTTCCGCATGTTGGATCATCTACTATTCTATGTTCTTTCTGAAAGTGTGCTAATCCATATGTTGTGTGGAGCTGAGCATCTTCTATTTGCTGGGATAAAGCTTTTCCTCTGCATGGGCCTTGTGCAGTAAATCTCCTACGGGCGGTCGTCCGTTGTAAAGTAGTCTCTGAAAAAAAAAAATTTATATGTATAAGTATGTTTCAGATTTTTTTTAATAGAAAGATGTTTTTCATAGTTAGTTCAAAATGATTTATTCCTTATTTTTATAATTATAATAAAAATTTATACAATAAATTTGAATTTTTAGAAAATTAATGTATTTATCTTTTTTAAAATTGTGTTAAAATCGAATTGTCAGAAATTCAATAACTATTTTTTGGATTGGACATTTCATCAATATGTGTACTATAAGTATTCTACGAATGTCGTATCTGATATACGTATCCAAGAAGAGTGTTTGAGTTTAATAGGTTTTCCTTTTTCTCTTCTCTTGTAACATTGGTTCATTGGATATTCCTGTGTGTGTAGTTAGTGTGGTGAATCAGTACAATCAACATCATGAAGAAAATAGCATAAGATTCATTAACTTATTCACCAGAAGAGAACAACTTGCATCACTGCATAAGGAAAAGTGTATATATATATATATATTACGTATCCAGGAATCAGAAGCATCCAGGGTACAAAATAAATAATAAAAATGAAAATTTGCTCTGGAATTAGGATCACTTGGATCTTGAGATTCTGCATAAAATGCTTTTCCATTTTATGGTCTGCTGCTCCAGTGGAGGAATCCTAGAAGCCTGTGGCATAATCCCAATACAGTAACTGACATTTTGAGACTAGCAGAGGGAAAAAAACAAATAAAGGGTGTTAGAAAATGAAAACCCTTTCACTCCTTTTAATTTATTACTTTATACATATTTGCACAAGAACCAGTGTGGTGTGTTTGTGTGACATAGTGCTACTGCATCTCTTTTGCTTCTCTCTTTACATTGCCTTTACCCTTTACCATGTTTGCCATAATGGAATCACCATTATCTTTTCTTTTCTTCACAGATTGTAAAATTTCTCTTACATTAAATAATCTTATTTGAATCATTCTAAAGGATACAATTTTCTCTTCCAATATCTCAAATTATCTCAAATTAAAGACTAGTAAATATTCTCACACTAATTTACATATGCATTTTCAATACTAAATCTTATCATATAAAACTTAATTCAACTCCATAAATATACCTTACAAACAAAAATGAGTTATGTACCGGTCAAGATCATACGACTGATATGAGACTCAACATCCGTTCCAAACCAACCAAGGTAATAAGTAATGAAACTGATTAATGATCCAACATTAGTCAATACACTTTTATTAGACCCAATAACAATAAAGAACCCACAATAATTAATATAAATAAACACAATCATCTAGTACTAAATAGTGAGTGTCGAGTGTCGAAGTTTGACTTGAGTGTCAGAGTGTCTTTTGCAGGTATCATCCGAGTCCGAAATTCAAGATGAAAAATAATGGAAGGATGAGAGTTGCAAGAGTCCAAGAGGAAGGAGTTAAGTGCAAACCGATCGGCTGACCAAGAAGAGTTTCAATAGTTTTCTTGGTTTCAACATGTTTGAAAACAAGTTATTTTTACTTATTTATATGTACTTAATTTGGCTTTTTTTCTTAAAGTATTATGGTTCATATATTTTTGAGGTATCCAACCTTTGGCATAAGAAAATATGGTGAGAATCAACCAAAAAAGAAAATTTTCACTTTACAAATTACATCATGACTCATGTTCTAAGTGGGCATGATCATTATCTTGTTATCACTTTCATGGCTTAGGCCAATTCATTGCCCTTTTACTGCTTTCATTTGGTTGATGGAGAATCTAATTTCTGCCACTGCAAATATGCTAAAGCAGTAATTGTATGACATTGAGATGGACTAGAATTACTCTGCAGCTCCTATTATGTTACGTTTTATGGTTACCTTTTTGGACACTGACATTGTTCAGTGTTAAAAGAGATTTTTTTTTATAAGATTACAAAGGCTGAGTGCCCCACCTTAGACATTATTAACCGTAACTAATCCACAATTGACAACCTATGTTCTTATTTGTCACTATAGTTGGACATCATCTTATGGTGGGGTTCTTTATTTTTGTTCTTATGCCACCCTTGAAATTATAAAGAATTAAAAACATTTTGTTGCATGAAATGTTTAATGGGAACTTATGCTATGATGAAATGGTATTGGTTCACTTTTCTCTATCAGATAATGCTATGTTGTGTGGGTTGGTTGAGCCAATTATTCAACATTAAACTCACATTGAAGAAAAGTTCTAGATGGGTTGAATTTCCTTGGAAAGACCAGTAGTTGAGAGCGAGACATAGATTAAATTTCAAACTTTAAAACCAACATTTATTATTGTTTGTGACCGAAAGCGATGTAACAAACGTGGAATCAACCTTAGACACCATGTTCTCGACGTTGTTGAGCTTTAATGCTTCAAGGTTTCCAGAGTGTGAAGTATGTTTGTAGGTTAGTGTTAATCAGATTGGCTATGACTACTTTCTGTATAAAGGTTGAAACACTTTTGTGAAATATCTGTAGAAAAATTGAGATATCTTTAAAGTGTCTTATTTTATTTATATTTTACATATGAAGGGTCAAGAAAAGTGCTTTTAGAAATGTAGTAATCAACATTAGATGCTATGAAAAGCATAAGGTATACATGTATATATATCAACTGACCCATCCAGTAGCTGATAGAGATAACTATGTTCTGCATAATTTGGCAGTTTCATGATGAACAACAACACAGCCATGCATCATCAATTACATTGTATTTAGCTATTTTGTGATCAGCAGCACACAGAAGTGGTCCTAGTAATTGCAAAAAAAGCTCATCAATCATCTTTAATTTTCCTCATCTACTCTTGGAGTTACCACCAAGTCATGGTAACTGGAACAAACATTAACAAGGTGTATGATTTGGAGGAATAACTTTAAGGAGTCTATAACTATATAGCCATAGGTAGGAGCCCTGCAGATGGAGGCAGAGTACTGATGTTAAGACACTGTGTTTGTTTTGTAGGATTCATAGAACCATAGCTTACACCTGACCTTGTAGCCTAGCTGACACTAAGACTGTTTAACAAATACATGGTGTGCACAATCAGTTGTCAATGTTTCTTTGGCCTCAATCATATCAAAGAATATTGTAGATGCATGATCCTAACCAAAACCAACTGATATCATCAAATTACCACCAACTCTTGGGGAGAACAACATCAAACAAAGTTCACCACAATATAGAATACCAAACAATTTTATTCTCTTGTATAATAAACTCAAGCATCATGTTCATACCAAACTAGCTTAGATTATTGGTTTGTTTTGCTCAATGTTTTGTAATTCTCAACTCCTAATAACCAACACAGCAATTGGTTGAAACTTTAAGTACCTAAAATGAACCACAAAAACAAACCAAAAGTAGGTCTGTATGAAACACATTAGAAAAAACATAAAATATCTTGATTAGGAGTCTTTGATTGGTTGAACCACTTTCATGGTCCTTGAAACCATATCTAACTCAAACCAAACCCAATATTTAATTCTATTGTTTGCTTATTAATGTTCACAATCTTCATCAAATTATGTCCAAGCTTTCAATGAACACTAAAATAATGTATATTTTTTATACGTAGTTCTAAATTGGTTGAGATAGCTATCATATCTCACAGTTTTGTCATCAAAAACACTTAAAAAAATGTGTATATTTTTAC
>Ga0123341_1006816_pt1 | contig 10357 bp, 19 predicted proteins | sample Turbeapinknodule_FD_89959 | JGI IMG/M metagenome (GOLD analysis project Ga0123341, IMG submission 89959) | Root nodule microbial communities of legume samples collected from Mexico - Turtle bean Mexico pink nodule | ecosystem: Host-associated > Plants > Roots > Nodule | place: Mexico: Nepantla...
AAAACAAACAATCAGTTGTTTCCTCGAATCAATCGGTTGTTTTGGTTCTTAACAGTTCAACCATTTTAAAAACAGTTTTCAATCTTTTTCTCAAAACACCTAAGTATAAACAATCGGTTGTTTCGACAAACCAATCGGTTGTAACTTAGTTTGAAAACATTTTACTTTCACAAAGATTGAGATTGCTAATGCTTTAGATTTAATCAAAGGGTGGATTACAACATATAAACTACCCTAGAACTAAGCTAAACCAGCACAGCAACACCAAGCACAGCAGAGGCTTTAACATCCTTCAAAGGTTTTGGATTCTTCAAAGCTTGAACACCACTTGGTTCAACAACATCCATTGCTTTGGTTAATATACGCTAGAGAAGACGGAATCCTCACGAACCTATATGGAAAGATTTGGAAAAGTGGTGTGGAATATACAGAACCTAAGTCTTGGTCCTTTCTTAGACAGTCTATGCAAGAAACTGACAATGAATCTAGATGAGTTATGTCAAAGAGCTGCCAAGTTCATGTAGCTGGAATAGTTGAAAGAGTTTCGTGTCAAGGCTCGGGCACCTGAGGAGGCCAAGAGGAAGGTCGACAAGAGCAGACCTATGTCGTTCGGAAGGCCGAGAGATTTACCTAAATCACCACATTTCACTCGCTACACCCCCTTGAGTGCCGACAGGTCGAGAACCTTGGAGGAGGCCCTTAACGCCGACCTCATGACGGCACCAAAGAGAACGACCACTATTCGCAATGCAGATCAGATAAACATTGTCACTATCACCAAATTTTTTACATACAACGAAGAACTGTTGGGCCATAAAAGACAAAATCAAGGAGTTGGTGCAAGTCGGTCACCTACTTCATTTTGTTCAAAAGCAGTCAAAATGACAGGAGGTCGAGAGCCGACGAAGGAAGAACACGGGACCGTCGTGAGGATAGGATCAGAAGGGATGGTCGGGAGAGAAGGGAAGTACGTAATCGTCGAGATTTCGCACCTGTACGTGACGTGATAAACACCATCACAAGTGGCTTTGCCAGAGGAGGGACAACTTCTTTGTCTCGAAATAGACATCTTCGAGCTATCAGCTCGATATACTCCATTCATAGAGGGGAAGAAGTATGCCACCCATCATCTTCACTGATGTTGGCTTCAGAAGTATTGATCCGAAGGATGATGATCTGGTGGTGGTGACCATTGAAGTGGCCAATTTTGTGGTCATGAAAACATTGATATATCAAGAAAGCTCTGTCGACATTCCTTATAGGAAAACATTCAGGAAAATGGGTTTATCCCAATATTTCGTGGAGCCTTTTAATGAACAAATAGTCAGATTCTCGGGAGAAAGAGTAAACACTTGAGAATACATTGATCTCGACACTAAGTTTGGCGAAGGTAATGAATGTTATAAAACAATCTGGATCAAATACTTATTGGTGGACGCAGAAACATCCTACAACATCCTTATAGGGAGGCCTTCCCTTAACAAGCTGGGAGCCATAGTCTCGACTCCTCATCTTGCCATGATATTCCCCGCTGAGAGTGGAAGTTGATGCAAGGATATCGTATCTCTTCATTTAGATCAAAAGACTGCGAGAGAATGTTATGCCGCAAGTTTGTGAATTCCCCACCAACACCAAGTTGAAGGCCTGAAGTTCATCAGATTACAGTCATGAATGATCTGGACCTCGGGTTGAATGATGAGCCTCGCATAGAACCGGAGGAAGAGACTGTCTAATGGAAGATGAGTCAACTAGGATAAAATACTCATCTAGGTTCAACTTTGAAGGAAGAGGAGAAGGGTGTGATCACCACCATGTTGACTAAAAATTCTGATATGTTTGCCTGGACGACAGTCAACATGCTAGGAATAGATCCTAGAATTATTTCCCACAAATTCTCAGTCTGCAAGGAGGCAAAGTCGATAGCCCAAAAGAATAGAAGAATGAGAGAAGAGAAAAGATTTATCGCAGAGCAAGAAGTACGCAGGCTCCTAGATGTTGGGTTTATCCGGGAGATACACTACACGACGTGGGTGGCAAATATAGTGTTGGTCCAGAAGAATAATGGGAAGTGGCATATGTGTACTGATTACGCTAATCTTAATAAGGCCTACCCTAAAGACACATACCCGCTACCTAGTATTGACCAGTGGATGGAGCTGCCAGTCACAAAGTCTTAAGTTTTCTCAACGCATATTATGGGCACAAACAAATACCTATGAATCTGGCAGACAGTGAGAAGACAACTTTCCTAACTAAAAGGGCTAACTTTTGTTATGAAGTTATGCCTTTCGAATTGAATAATGCAGGAGCAACCTACCAAAGGTTGATGGACTGGATATTCCGGGAACAGATTGGGAAGATAGTGGAGGTATATGTTGATGATATGATTGTGAAATCTGACAGTTCTGAACTACATGTTGCCGACCTGACCGAGATCTTTGGCCAACTTAGGAGGTACAACATGTGACATAATCCAGAAAAATGCGTATTTGGAGTAGAGGGTGGCAAATTTTTGGTCTTCATGCTGACTAGTCGAGAAGTCGAAGAAAACTTTGACAAATGTCAAGCCTTAGAGACCACTAGGAGTCCGAATAACCGGAATGAGGTCCAACGACTAGTATGAAGGTTGAAATCATTATTTAGGTTTATGCCAAGGTTAGCAAATAAGATAAAGCAAATCCTAAATCTTACGAAGAAAGTTGAAAAGTTTTCATGGAATGAAACATGTGAAAAAGCGTTCAAAGCTGTCAAAAATACATTATCCCAACCTCCCGTATTGAGCAAATCTATCCTAGGACTTCCTTTACTGGTGTATCTTGTCGCGTCACCAGAAGTCATGAGTGTTGCAATCGTTCAAGGCACAAATGACCAGATGTCGATCTATTTTGTAAGTCGGGTATTACAAGATGTTGAGACTAGATACCAAATGATTGAGAAGGTAGCTCTAACCCTTGTTCATGCGTTCAGAAGGCTTCGACTATATTTTCAATCATGAAATTATCATGCGAATCGACTGTCCCATTAGTAAGGTGTTGCGACAACCTGAGCTGGTAGGTAGAATGATCAGTTGGTCGGTAGAACTATCAGAGTTCAGAATTTTGTATGAACCTAAAGGGCCTATAAAGTCGCAATGCTTGGCCGACTTTACCTCAGAGCTGCAAGTAACCTTGAGCCAGAAGCACCATGGATTTTTGTATGTTGATGGGTCTTCCAATAAACACAAAGAAGGAGCAGGAGTTGTTCTCGAAGGGCTAAGAAGTCTCTGAATAGAAAAATCTTTACACTTTGGTTTCAAAGCATCGAACAACCAAATTGAGTATGAAGCTCTCATAGCCGGGTTGTTATTGGTTAATGACACGAGAGCCCGAAAGGTCGAATTCAAGACAGACTCACAACTAACAGTAGATAACATTAGTAGAGAGTATCAAGTGAAGGATCCTTTGATCTTGAAGTATTATCACCGAGTGGTCGACATCATGGCAGGATTTGAAAATGCCACCATACATCACATAAAGCGATAAGATAACTCTTAAGCTAACATCTTGTTGAAATTGACCAGTAGTAAGCAGAAAGGTCGGCACAACACTGTCATACAACAAACTTTGTCTCCTCCATCGATTGCAATTGAAGAATGCATGACGGCAAGGCAAGAGGAAGTAAATTGGATTTCTGAGATCAAGGGTGTGCTGGAACACCAGGAGGTCGAGAAGGAATGTCGCGACCTCGCAATTGCAAAGAAAGCCTCTCGATTTGTCTTGGTGGGTGATGACTTATATAAAAGAGGTTTCTCGACTTTGCTGCTTAAATGTGTATCCAAATCGGAGGCCGAATACATCTTGAAGGAGCTACATCATGGTGCACGCGGCCTACACTCGAGAGCGTGAACAATGGCGATGAGAGTACTTAGAGCAAGCTATTACTGACCCACCTTGAGAGTGGATAGTGTTGGTTTTGTTAAACGATGCCAAAATTGCCAAGAACATGGTCCTCTCATACACCTCCACCCTCACGACTTGAAAAATATCAATTCTCCATGGTCGTTTGCTTTATGGGGGACAGATATAGTCGACCCTTTTCCTCCAGCAAATGGAAAAATAAAATTCCTGCTGGTAGCGGTGGATTATTTCACTCATATGATTGAGGCGGAACCTCTCGCAAAAATCACCACTCGACAGGTTCAAAACTGTGTTTGGAAAGATATAGTATGTCGATTCGGCATCCGACACACTATTATCACCGACAACAGAAGACAGTTTACATATCGAAAGCTTGCTAAGTTCTATGACAGCCTTCACATTCGGCACAAAACAAGTTAAGTGGAACACCCACAAATTAACGGACAGGTCGAATCTGCAAATAAAGTTATTCTAATCGAGTTAAAGAAAAGGTAAGGCAGCGGGAAGGGAAGGTAGACAAAAGAGCTCCTCGAAGTCTTTTGGGCCTATAGGTGCACCCCGCACTCGGCTACAGGGGAAACTCCATATAACCTTACCTAGGGAACAGACACCATCTTACCAATTGATTTCGGAGAGCAGAAAATTCAACGTGAACTTGACAACCTCAATCTGAATGATGAATGCCTGAAGACCGAGATGGATCTACTGCAGGAGTTGCACGATAAAGCAAAGATACGGGAAGAGACATGTAATCAAAGGGCGTCCAGGAGATATAACTCGAAAGGCTGAAAGCTGGCCTATTTACATAAAAAAAAAGGGAACATGTTTACAGAAGATTAAACATGTGTGCCCAACCAAAAAGAGAAACAAAATAGCATAAGAGTCGACATCTATTTTCTTGGCGCCTAGAATCCCTGGCAGAGTCGACACGACTTCTCGGCCACTCGGAATTTCTTCAATGGTCACAAGTTGACCCTGATAGAAGTCCTTGTCAACATCGAACTTTCCCTCGTCCAAGGGAATGTTGTAGAAGAAGGTTTCTTGTTCAAGAGCCTTCCGGAAGCCGAGTTCATGTTGGTCCAAAACATTATCCTCGGCGACCTCCAAGTCCTTTAGCAACTTCTCTACCTTCTCCTCAGACTGGTAGTTCGAGAGGGTCATATCCGAAAGGTTCTCCTTAAGCCCTCAGATCTCCTCATTCGCCTTCATAGAAAGCTCTTTACCCACCCTCTCAGCCTCGGCGCACAAGTTCTTTCAGTGATTCATCTCGACTTCTAGGTTTTGATTCCTAACCAAGAGATTATTGTTCCCATTTAAGGCCGACTAAAGGTTGGCAACCAACTCCTCCATCTAAGAGTGCAAGTTATCCAACTCGGTTGTGTTTTTGTCTCACCTCATCAAGTCGGAAGTCATGTGCTTACCGAGTACCAGGGTGCACGAGCATAACTCCATGAATGCATCATGGACTTGGGAAGGCCGAGCCGAAAAGTAAGTGTCTTGCTCGAAGGGGTTGGATGTAATTGTCACCCCCTTGGCCACTTGTAGATCGTGACCCAAGAAATTAAGATCAATTGAGCTTGACCCCCCAGTCACACGACCTCTTCTTGGAGACTTGCCCAAAGAGAAGTGCTCTCCCTGATGCCAAGAAGAACGACCACGATCCTTCCCATGGTCTTCATTTGTTTTCTTCTTTGGATTGACGGGAGGAAGGGTGTTTTTTGATGTCGGTACCACAGTTATTAGAATGGTTGCCTCCGCGATAAGTGTGGAAGATCCAACACCTCTCTTGGCCCTTTGTGTTTGTCTCTTCAGGTGAAGCTCTCAAAAGTAATCCTTATTACCTCCTTCTGGTGCCATGCCTTCCATAATTCCTGCACACGAAAAAAGGGTAAGTTAACGTCACATTTCAAAAACACTCTGAGACGAGTAAAATGATATACCATCAACATAATGACTTTTTGGAGGGACAAGTAGGCATGGAGGAGAGGTCGGGTTGGGATCTTGTGGGGAAGTTTGTCCAAGACCGACAACACTTTAAGGTTGTCCTCGGCCATCAGAGATCTCGGCCACATATGAAAACTGTTGAATCAAGTGTGATCAAAAGCTTTGAAGAATCCAAATCCTAGAATTTGATGGAAGGCTGAAGTTGCTTGAAGTTGCTGATGTGCTTTAGAGTAGGATCTGGGGTAGTTTATCTTTGTAATCCACTCTTTTTTTAATCTAAAGCTTTAGTGTTTCAAATCTTTTAAGTTTAAAGTGTTTTTCAAACTAAGTGAAAAACAACTTGTTGTTTTGTCGAAACAAACGATTGTTTTATACTTAGATGTTTTTGAAAAAGTTTGAAAACTGTTTTGGATGGTTGACTTGTTGTCAAACCAAAACAACCGATTGATTCGCTCTTTCAACCGATTGTTTGATTGAAATCCTAACAGAAACAGTTTTGTTAGTTAAGTGAGCTTTAAATGATTTTATAACTGAATATGCTCCTGCTTTAAATGCTTTGACCAAGATTTGAAAGCTATAAATAGTTTGTTAATGTTTTATAACAAACAAGAAGAAAGACAAACATATTTGAGTTTTTCAAAAAGCTTTTCAAAGATTTGAGTTTTCACTTTGAGTTTTGGTTATTTCAAGAGAGAAGTGGAATAGGATTACATATGTATTGATTTCAGTTCATTCTGTAACAAGTGTGATTCGTTCTAAGAACTTTGTACATTCTGGTGTTGTAAAGCCAAAAAGGGTTGTGTACTCTTGAGATTGTCAAGATCAACATTCTTGGTGTGTGTGCTGAGCCAAAGGAAGTGTGTTTCTTGAGGGGATCAAGGTCACTTCTTTAGTGGTGTGTGTATGTAATTTGGTTTTGATTACTTAGTGGATTCACCAGTGGTTTCTGGGAAACTGAATGTAGCTCTTGGTTTAAGAGTGAACCAGTATAAACTGTTTGTGCATCTCTTTCTTCCTTAAACTCTTTAAATTCAGTTGTTATTATTTTTACTGGTATAAACAACCGATTTTTTCTGCGAAACAACCGATTGTGAAAATACTCAAGTTTGATCCTAAAATCTTTTTCAAATGACTGGAAAACTATCTTTTGAGGAAGGTGCTTCAATTAACAAACCACCTTTGTTCTGTGGTTTGAACTATAAGTATTGGGAGGCTAGAATGAAAATCTTTGTTGAATCCATTGATCAAGGAATTTGGTATGCAATTGAAAATGACCCTTTCATTCCAAAGATTAAAAAGAATGGATCTTTTATTAAAAAACCTTGGTCCCAATGGACCAATGAAGAATGTAAGATGACCAAGCTTGATTGTATTGCCCAAAACATAATAGCTTCTGCATTGGATTCTAATGATTTTTCAGGATATCAGAATGCAAATTTGCTAAGGAAATGTGGAACATACTCAAAGCTACTCATGGAAACATCACTCAATAAAAGGAAGCAAAGACAAGAAGTCAAGCAAGAAGAAAAAGGAGGCAAAATCGAAAAATCCTCAACCTCTTCTTCATGGCCAAAAAGGAAAATGATTCAAGCAGTGTAAGTTCCTCTAATTCTTCAAATGCTGAAAATTATAGTCAATTGCTTCAAGCTTTTCAAGAAACACATGAAGAAGCTAACCGATTGGCTCTCTTGAACAATCGGTTAAAGGGAATGAACAATTGGCTTGAAAACAGAGTCAAAACACTGGAAGAAGAATTGGAAAATTCAAAAACAGATTTTGAAATCCTTTACAAAAACTCCTCTTGCAAGTGTCACACTCTTATTTGTGAAAATTGTAAAAGAAAGTTCATTATCTTGTTAAAACTGTGGATAAGCTTTCAAAAGGTCAATCCAACTTTGAGAATGTTTTGGCATCTCAAAATTGTGTTTTTGGAAAAGTAGGATTAGGTTTTAATCCACAGAACAAGCAAGACAAATTTTCAAAGTCATTTTCAAAACTGCTAGAAAAACAACCGATTGTTTTGTCGAAACAACCGGTTGTTACATGCTTTTATTGCATGAAAAGAGGCCATTCTGTCAGATTTTGTAAAATAAGGAAATATGTTGTTCCTAGAGGTTTCATGAAGTGGATTCCCAAATGTTGTGAAGTTTCAAATGATGAATGTAAACCAATTGGACCCATATTCATAAGGGGATCAAATCTTTGTACTTGAAAATCTACTTTGTAGGAAACTTTGAAGGAAAGCATGCAGCAATGGTATCTGGACAGTGGCTGCTCAAAACACATGACTGGAGATAAATCAAAGTTTGTAAGCATCACCTTTAAACAAGAAGGCCATGTAACATATGGAGACAACAACAAGGGAAGAATTCTTGGAAGAGGCTCTATAGGAGACAAGGATATCTTGATCATCCATAATGTTTTATTTGTAGAAGGCTTAAAAGCACAACTTGTTAAGCATTAGCCAAGTGTGTGACAAAGGATATCAAGTGATCTTCAAGACAAACTCATTGAAATCTGTCTTCCCAACTCAAAAGAGGTAATGTTGATTGGTAAGAGAATCAATAATGTCTATCTCTTGAATATCTCTTCTCCTTGTTCTATTGGCTGTTTTCTTTCTAAGCATGATGAGTCTTGGGTATGGCATAGAAGAATTGCTCACATTCACATGAATCACTTAAACAAATTAATCTCAAAAGATCTTGTGATTGGGCTGCTCAAGCTCAAGTTTGAGAAGGACCACATTTGTGAAGCATGTCAAAAGGGGAAACAAGTTTAAAAAACTCTTTCAAAATCAAAAATGTTGTTTCTTCTTTAAAACCCCTTGAGTTAATTCACATGGATCTTTTTGGACCTTCAAGAACCATGAGTCTTGGTGGCAATCATTATACCATTGTTATTGTGGATGACTTTTCTAGGTACACATGGACTCTCTTCTTGAAATCAAAAAGTGATGCCTTCTTTGCCTTCAAGAAGGTTGCTAGAAGGTTGCAAAATACAAAGAACAGCAACATTGGCTCAATAAGAAGTGATCATGGAGAGGAATTTTAAAATGAGAAATTCAGCAAATTTTGTGAGAAGATGGGTATTCTGCACAACTTCTTTGCTCCAAGAACTCCACAACAAAATGGTGTAGTGGAAAGGAAGAACAGATCCCTTGAAGATTTAGCAAGAACAATGCTAAGTGAATCTTCTCTACCCAAGTATTTTTTGGTTGATGTTGTTAGCACCTCTTGCTATGTGATGAATAAAGTGCTAATCAGGTCAGTCTTGAAGAAGACTCCCTATGAACTCTTCAATGGAAGGAAACCAAACATCAGTCACCTCAGAGTATTTGGTTGCAGCTGTATTGTTCTAAACAATGGAAAGGAAAACCTAGGGAAATTTGATGAAAAAGCTTATCATGGAATCTTTATTGGCTATTCCATAAATAGTCATGCGTATAGGATCTACAACAAGAGGCTAATGACTGTAGAAGAGTCTGTTCATGTGGTCTTTGATGAAGTTTATCGCAAAAGCATTCAAGTCTCAAAGAACAGCACTGAAGAGGATGAGCAGAACATCAATTTGGAGAAGCTGGACTATTGTGCAGAAAAATAACCGGTTGAATGCTCGAAACAACCGATTGAATGCTTGAAACAACTGATTGAAATTCTGCAGCAGAGTGAGTTACCCAAAGAATGGAGGATCTTTAGAGATTTGTTAGTGGAGAACATCATTGGGCAGATAAATGAGGGTGTTTCTACACATAGCTTTATCTCAAACTTCTACAGGCACACTGCTTTTGCCTCTCAAATTGAACCAAAGTCTATTGAAAAAGCTCTCAAGGATGAAAGTGGGTTGAAGCTATGCATGAAGAGCTTAATCAGTTTGCTAGGAATGAGGTATGGTTTCTTGTCCCTAAAACAGCTGAGATGAACATCATTGGATCAAAATAGGTCTTCAGGAACAAACTGGATGAGGATGGAATGATCACAAGGAATAAAGCAAGGCTAGTTGTCAAAGGCTACAATCAAGAGGAAGGGATTGGCTATGGGGAAACCTTTGCTCCTGTTGCAAGATTGGAGGTTGTGAGGTTGTTGTTGGCTTTTGCATGTATGAGTGGATTTAAACTCTTTCAAATGGATGTAAAGAGTGATTTTCTCAATGGCTACATCAATGAGGAAGTATATGTGGATCAACCACTGGGCTTTGAAGATCATCAACATCCTAATCATGTCTTTAAGCTGAAAAAGGCATTGTATGGGCTTAAGCAAGCTCCAAGGCAGTGGTATGAGAGGCTTAGCAACTTGCTTTTGTCACATGGTTATGAAAGATGAATGATTGACAAGACTCTCTTCATCAAGAAGTCAAACTCTGAAATTATCCTTGTGCAAATCTATGTTGATGACATTATCTTTGGTGCTACACAAGATAGTTTGTGTGAAGAATTTGTGGCAGCTATGAAAGGTGAGTTTGAAATGTCTATGATGGGGGAACTTTCTTTCTTTCTTGGATTGCAGGTCAAGCAAACAAAG
>Ga0123341_1006817_pt1 | contig 10357 bp, 7 predicted proteins | sample Turbeapinknodule_FD_89959 | JGI IMG/M metagenome (GOLD analysis project Ga0123341, IMG submission 89959) | Root nodule microbial communities of legume samples collected from Mexico - Turtle bean Mexico pink nodule | ecosystem: Host-associated > Plants > Roots > Nodule | place: Mexico: Nepantla...
AATTAATAATTATATTGAGTAAGTTACGAAATATTTTATAAACTACAAAACTATTAGTATCTAAAATGATTTTTATTATTAATAAAAATTTATAAACTAAACTGTTTAAAATTTCATTAAAATGTCTAAACTGTGATCTTTAAATATATACTATTATTATCACTTAAAAATTCACACCAGGGTTTTAAATAAAAAGGATATTCATAAAAATTAAAATAATTCTAAAAAGTTTGAAACCTTTATTAATCATTTAAAAAACTATGAAGTGAGATGTATTTTAAAAGCTTAACTTACTATTGAGTGAAAAAATTGTGCATGAAATATATGATAAAGAAAGAGAAAATGAAATGGGGTAACATAATTAAAGAATCTAAGGTGTACTATAGGTGGGACCCTAAAGGGAGAGTGAAGTTGTATGTGGTAGGATCTTAGTAAGGGCAGGCCACTATCAGTTGCAGAAGCCATATTCATTTATCAGTCTTTCTGTCCCTTCCCTTCCCATGGACGTGCAGTTCTGAAAAGCATCTCATCCACATGCAAAAGTAAGAGAGATACTGCATGTCTCTATGCTTCCTCTCACAACAACAAAACCTCCTTGCTTTTACTTTAATCTCTTCTTAATTCACATCTTTGGAAACAAAGGTAAAAATAATAATTTCAGGAAGAAAAAAAAAACACAGGACAAAGTTTAAAAAAAAAATTAGAATAAAAAGAAATAATAATTGAAGAAAATAATAAAAAGTAAAAATTGTAGAAACTGATTGAATGTAATTGCACAATATTGCGAAATTGCTGAACTTGATTTACTTCAATAATGTATATAATAAAATTACAAGATTTATAAAAGATTTAAGACTAATAAAATCTGAATTAATAACCAATCGATACAAAGATATAAAAGTGATATAAAGGTGACGTAATTTTGTTTATAATTGTAGTTGTAAATTCATTTTGATTTTGATAATTGATGTAATAGATATGTATGTGAATTATCTAAGAAAAATATTCGTATTCAATGAAGAATAACAAAAAAATATTTAAAATATTACATTTAGGTTTTCTTTAAGAATAAATGAGAAAATAAGTAATTATAGTATAAAGTAGTTTAATTGCATAAGGCATGTAGAAGAACTGCAAGAAGAAAACTTCAAAAATTAATCAAGAATTTCTAATCGGTTTACTGTGTAATATCAATGTTTAATATGAAAATTAAGAAATTATTATTGTTTTTATTTTAAGTGTATTGGGAAGATATAACTAGGATTAATCGCATGGTCAATTAAAATATTGTTTATTTTAAAATTTGAAATTTTGTTATAAAAAATTATATTTAAATTACGAGTTTTCAACTTGAACTTACTAAAAAACCCTCAATAGTATTTTGAGTGTAAGGATACAAGAGACTATCTTTTGTAAGACATGTGATTATATTTTTGGCAAATTAAAAATATTGACTTTTTTTTTATAAGGTAAATATTGATTGAAAGTATGAATCGATGATGGTTGAAAAGAATGAAATATTTTTTTATGAAAGTAAAATGAAAGAGAAAGTGAAAGTTGAATATAATAAGCATAAATTATAAAGGACAAAAGGGGAACTTCAAAACACTAACTTTACTTCCTTTTCAAACCCCTTCTTTTCTTGGCTTTTGTTTTGTCTCTTCATCTCTCTCTGCATCTCTAATAATGCAATTGGGCTGGCATTTGCCGTGCAGTGTGATTCTGTAACTGAGCTTCTGTACCATTCCCTGTGGGTCCAATAACAGTCTTTTACACCTTTGATTTTTAGTATACCCATAAACTTCCTTGTCTTTTGCTTTCAAATTTGGATTCTTTACTCTGCCACATACACTTTCATGGTTGCATTGCATGCCAAAAACAAAAATGCAACACTTCTTTTCTATATTTTTTTACCTCTTCATTAACAACGTGTACAAATTATTGTTTAGCAACTTTTTTTCAGTGTATATTGTTGAAGAAGTGAGAGAAGTAATAGGAAAAGAAGATATCAAAACAGAAAAGAGATATTCAAAGCTATGGTTGTGTAAATAGCATGCCAAAACAATGGTCCAGTTGTATCTTTATTTACAACCTTGCTCAATCACATGTATTCCCTGTATGTAATAGAGTTTTCAACAACCTTTTAAATGTATATACTGTGTTGAAGAAGTGAGAGATGCAATGAGAAAGGATTAATAGATGAAAACAATTATGTTCTGGTTTCTTTGAGTTGGCTTCATTTCTTTACTATTGTGCTTAGATGAAGTCATGTTTACAGTTATATAAATAGGTGCTATTAGTCTAGTTTTTGTACCACCAGTAGTTCACGTTTGTCAGGGTAACAAGTTAAAGCTGCATGCACAGATTGGATGCACAACTACCTATACCTGAAAATTGAAGATTATAGATTGTATGAGGATCTGACAACCATTTTGTCCTTTGGTTGAAGCTATTTTTTTGTCTCTGCCGAATCAGTATGAATTTGTTAGCATTCATCCAAAACATGCATAACATTTTAACATTTAAAAGAGATATTACATAGAACTGGGGAACATAAAGTGGAGTTCTGGTAAACAAATACTAACATATCGACCTCTAAGATTTTTCTGTAAGAAAAAATTACATGGAATCAGTGGATTAAGATAAGCATGCTGGTGTAGCAATCATTTGCTCACAAGCCAATAAAATGTCTTTTACTTGTTAATATGTTTAAAAGCAAAAGTAAAAACCATTTTAGTATGTAGAATCCAAGGGCCATTCTAACTGAACTGAACTTAAAACCTTCAGAAGTAACTAAACTTTTACTAGACTTGTAAAATTATACTAATATATTTATGAATGTCTCAGTTAAACTAGAAAAGAAATATACAGTTAGAAAAAGCCTTCTAATCAGCCTCAGTTTGAATTTTGAGAGGAGAATTTTTTAGTTAGATAAAATGCAAATCTTACAGGTCTTCAATTTGTTTCTGCATCACTGATATTTATCCTGCACATGCTATATCAACTGATTGATTACATGTCATTTAAATAATCTATCTAGAAAACGAATGGCATTGGCCAAGAGTTATCACTAGCAGTAGAACATGAGCTTCTTGATGTTTTCACTAAGTTTGGGAAGAGGTGCTGTCTTTGGAGGAGCAGCTCTGGACAGTGTAGATGTACTTCTGAACAAACCTAAGGACTCTGATCTCTCGAGGTAGAGTCTGCCTCTGTATGCAGCTAAATGGGCGTAATAGGCAGGAGGAACCAAAGAAATTGGCTTGGTACACCTGACAAAAGTGTAGCATAAGTTGTAAACCAGTTTCTGCAGTTCATCAGAAGTAAACTGGTTTTCATCCCACAGGACATGGTAGTGAGTTGGCCTACTTGTTCCTTTCACACCCCAATGGCTACAAAGGTAGAAATCAAATTCATTTGGATGAGTGATCACAGAATCAACCACAGTCCCTGGAGGAATGTTTTCATACAGAAAATGGTTTTGAGTTGAAGACTGGTCAGTTTCAAAGGGAAACAACCTTGTGTGATGCCTCTTTTGCACAACTGCAAAAGTAATGGAAGGTTTGTAACCAGGAAACCTTGTGCATGCACACCTGATTGACTGAAGTTCGTCCTCTAACACTTTGTAAAACTGAGTTTCACTAACCCCATCTCTGAAGAAAATGATTCTGCCGGGGAGTTTCTCTACCTCCTGGTAAAAATCATCAAGCAATTCCCCCACCATTGCACCAAGATCCTGAATGATTTCTTGTCTATGTGTTTGAGACCTTATTCTTGAAATGTACTTGTTTGCTGTCGGCCAATTCATGCTACCGACAACAGCAGCAACAGATGGACTGAAATCATCAAGAGGGTGAGGATGTGTCACATCTGCACCCATGAATATCACTGGCTCGTCAATATGAAAGAGACGTGGTAACTGCGAAGGCAATGAGTTGTACAAAGCAACTGTGCATCCACCGACTTTGGCATTGATTTTGAGAGCCAGATTAGCCAAAAATTGTGAACTCAATTTGCTGAGATTGGGGTACAGGCAGCATTGGCTCACTACACCAACACTAGTCTCGGCAATTCGTTTCAAGTCTGCATACCCTTTGTGTTTTCTCTCCATTATGCAAATAAGAAGCTGGAGATTGTTTGAGGCGGTCCTCTGGATCCTCTTGAGCTTAGATTCCAAAAGGGTGACATTATTAAGAATCTGGCTTGATTCAAACTGGGGACTAATAACTGTGTTCTTATTGAGAAAAATGCCCAATTGTTCACACCTTTGAGATAACTGGTTTATGAATCTGGGGACATTGGACTTCTGCTCAGGTGTGCCCCCAAAACTAATTAATGCCCACCTTTCGATAGTACTTCCTTCAGAGACATGGCCATCAAGAAGGTTCCATTGCCGGTCGTGGCGCGAGGGTGTCAGGTTTCTAACATGGCCTCCATCTCCAAGCTTTAGCTTGGGAGGGAAAAGAATTCTGCCAGTCAACTTTGTCATTTCTCTTGAGACTTGGAGTTTGAATTCTTTTTCCTGATTACCACTGCCAAAATAGTTACATATTTAGACATTAGAAACTAATACAAAAAGCAGTATGAATATCTAAAAGTAAACAAACAAAGGATCCATAGAAAGAAAAAATGGTACTACAGTAACTTGTAATTAAACTACCTGGTAGGCCCAACATTTCCTCTCATGACTCCTTCAATAGTGGTTTTTCGTTCTCCAGGTCTTTGGCAGCCCATTTTGAGTATTCTTGCTGTTTGATCATCAGTCAGCTTTCCAAGGAACTTTTGGCCTTCACAGATCACACAAAGCTCCATAGGGAGATAACAAGGTTTACTCCTACTAATCTGCAAGCACGGCAATTTTCTGAATTGTATGTCATAGTTATAGTGATCTTTAAAGTAATTCACCAGCCTCAGATTCTTCCCATCTCTGTCAGCAAACCAAAGGTTTTCAGTAGCCTCCTCAGTTAAGCCATAGACACGGTATCTCTGAACAGTTTCCCTATGGCAAACAAAGACCCTAAGGTTCTTCAATGCTTTCTCCACTTCCTTCCTCTCTTCACTAGTTAATTGAGCTGTCTTCCTCTGAGAAAGGTCCCGAAGGAACTCAAGGCGTTTCTGCAGGTATGCAATCACTCCTATGCTCTCATGGAAAGCAGTTACTGAGAAATCCACATTGAGAGCTAGTCCTTGTTGTGTTGGTCTAAGACTCTGAAAGAAGCCTCTCAATCCAACAGCTCCTCCACCAATGTCTTTGCTTCTTCCCATTGAACTTGAATAGAATGACCTACCAACAGGTATGCATTTCTCAGTGGGGTTCTCCCTAAGAACTACATCCAAAGCATGCAGATAATCCTGTGGAAGTGGAATCCAGTCATCATCCTCTTTGCTCAAGTAGTTAGTCAACTCCTTTCCATTGATTTTTGAGACCAGTTTAATATTTATCCTGAAAAGTTTAAGTTGCTCATGCTTCTCTTTCAAGTCAGACATTTCTTCATAGGGTGATGCCAGCTTCCTAGTGGGGATAGGGAGGCTTATGTAGAACTCTAGCTTATCATTTTGGAACTCAACTGGACTGTAGAGATTCTTTCTCCCATCATATGCTGGAATAGCACCTGAGAGGACAGCAGAATTGTTATTTACCAAATTCTGCTTGATTGCTCTGGCAATATCCTTGGAGGGATGAGGAGTGATTTCAACATTGTAATGATATATCTTTTGTGATGGATCAAATTGTACCAAAAAGTGGTTGGCAAGAAGAGTGATCACAGTTCCTTCTTGGCCACCAGAGTCTGGCCTCCTTGCAACAATTAATGCCTGCTGCTTCCTTGCTGGAATGAGTTTCTTCCCATCATCTCCTTTAAGGGATGCCTTAGATTGCTGCTGAAGTTCCTTTGGAGCTGAGTCAGGGTAAGAAACAAGATGGTTCATCATTTTTCCAATTTATTTTGCAGCCTATGGATTGGTTCAAAGGAGGGGAAGAGGTAAAGGAGAAATAAACCCTTCCATTATAGACACAGACAAAAGTCTGGCCTTTTATTTTCCCTCTCCTTTAAACATTTGAACCAAACAATAATTTTTATCAGAATTCCTTCCTTCTCTCCAGTTCCTTCCAACCAAACAGTATGGTGAGCTCAAGTTACAAGTCTATGCTCATTAGATGTTCATTTCTTTCCACATGAAAATTCAAATTTTCTACATAAGTACATTAGATTTATAAATCTAAGTAAATATTTATTATTGTAAAATATTATATTGGTTGTTTCTTTTATAACAATTTTTTTATATTAAAAATCCTTATTTTCGATAATATAAAAAAAAAGATTATCATGCACTCCTTTTAAAAGTAACTAATTACAAACTAATAAATACCTATATATATATATATATACCTATGTACCTATATAATTACAATAGCACAGAGAAGTGTTAAGCAAGCCATGATGTAAATGAGAGCAAAGCAAGTATTGACAAGTTTTTTAAATAGATTCAGTGATTTTGAAAATACCATTATTGCAGTCCCTAAGAATTCCAGCTTCAAATTTTGGTGGCATGAATGAATAGAAAAAGGAAATAAATTAAAGAATCAAAATTACTAACATATTTAGGCCTTCACTTTGCTAAGGAAACAATTTATCCCCAACCCAAATTCACCAATACTGGAACAACCCTTGCACTTTTTTTTCTGAGATAGCCTGACAGACTCACCAGATAAAAGAAAGAAAAAGAAAAGTAAAAGGGTCCCATGAGCTGGGACAGCATAGTGAATAGGAAAATCCAGCGTACTTCAGAATATGCTAATATTGGCTTCCAACAACTGGCACCAAAAAAAAAGGGAAAAAGAAGGAAGACTTTCAACCTCGCTAGCTTGCAGATAATATTAACAAAAAAGATGTTGAGTGAATAAAATTCAATCGTGAAATACTATGATGGAGAGAAAGAGTTGGAACATTTTTTTTCCCACAACTGTTCAACTGTTTAATGAAAGAGAATACACTGGAGTACTACTTTTGACAAAATCAACATTGAGACAGAAAGCATCAATTGCAGCAAGTGGCGCACTGATCTGAAACTGGTTTTCCCCAGCAAGACCTTATACTTTCACATGAAAACCACCAAACCAATGCAAAACATGGGCCAAACCCTTCGTGATTGAACTTTAAAAATGTAACAATATATATATTGCAACCCCAAATGAAATGTTTCAAAAATATATACGCAACATGCAAAAGAACTTGGCGGTAGTGTTTTCTTCATGGTATTGCCATGGTGGGTTTTTTTTTCCTTTGTGAGAGAAGTTAAAGGAAAATTGTTTTTTTCTTTCAAGAAAACCAAACAAGCTGGCCAAAAGAGCAATGCTTTGGGTAGTGAATTAACAAAACAAGAAGGCAAGCAAAAGGGTTAGTTTGAAAGGGAGGGAACAAAACAATGCTAGAGCTTACCAGGAGAAGGAGGGGGTGGAGCGAGCTTAAAATCTGAGGGAGAGCTATTGAGTTTGCATGGAGGTTTGTGCAAATGGGTTTTAGATTTGATGATGTGGTTTTGAGGGAAGGGTGGAGTAAAAGGAAGTTGTTGTAGAGGTATAAGAGAAGGTAGAGGAAGAAGAGCCGGGTAGTATCTCTGATACTTGTTCTGGTTGTTGCAGAAACCAAGCTGAGTAGAGTATTGTAGCAGCTGATGATGGTGTTGAAAGTGATGATGATGATGATGGTGGTGGTGGTGGTGGTGGTGATAGCGGTGATGCTCATGAGAGTTGGCTCCATTCCTGAAGGTCCTTCTTTTGGTGGTGAATTTCTGGTTAGCATTGGTGCACTCCTCTGCCTCTTCCATGGTTTGGTTAAGAGAATAGAAGAAAAGAAATGAAGTGAGAGATATATGAGAGAGATGGGTTTTGAGTTTTCACTAGAGGTTTGAAGATGTGACAAGAGAAACTACATAAAGGGGTGAGAGAGAAGAAGAAGAAGAAGAAGACAGAGGAGAAGAAGGGAAGGAGAAGTTTGGGTTTAAGCTTGTGGAGGTTTTTTTTATGCAGTAGGCTTGGAGATTGGTGTGGTGGCAATGTTTTAATAATGGAAAAAAAAGGAGGAAAAAGAGAGAGAGAAAAGTGGCAGGTAGGCTTGAGTTGCATTAAATGAGAGGGTAAAGGTAAAATTGCAGTGACCAAAGGGGTATTGTCTTTATGCAGTTTGCAATCTGTCTGTGTAAGAGTGTATGAGATGTTAGGGGCATTTATACCATCTTACATGCTCCTTCACTCACTGTCAAACACACAACACTTTTCCTTGAATATGCAATGGGAAGTCAAATTAAAAGGGAATTACCAAACCAACCCTCTCTCTACTTTACATCCATTTGTGCTTATGGGGATTGGGTTTTCATCTTCCACTTGGATCATTTTTAGTTCACATTTTGTCTCTCCTTTCACTCTGCTCTAAAACATCATCATCTCTACGCTATGTCACTGTTGTTGTCTGTTTTCTGCAGGCTTAAACCATATTCACGCATTCAATTTCCAGCTTCCTCTCCTCTGCATCATTTCGTCATCACCACACCACCCTCCTCCTTCATTTTCCACCTTCCAATTCTTTTCTTTCTCACATTTTTCTTTTACTTTTTCTAATCAAATTCCCAAAAATAAATACACAATTTTAAAACATTATAAATTGTTTACCTTACAAACCCCATCAAATCATTTTTACTATGATTTACAAATTTACTGTAAATAATTTATTATAATGTAATTTTATAGTATATAAATAGATATAAATATAATTTTTAAAGTCTATTTCTAAGAATTATTTAGAATTTATTATAATTTGTTCTTATCAAATTACTTATTAGATATAATAGTATAATATTCTTTAAATATATTGAATGTAAGTGACTTAATCTATAGTTTTTGTTATTTTATTATATATTTCTGTTGTTAATTTTATTTATAAATAAACAATTGTATGTATATTTTACATAAAATAAATTATCCTATATTTTTTTTAATTTTTAATATGTTATCTAGAAATTAGGGTTCAATCTATATTTGTTCTTTTTATTCTTAATAAAATTATTCATTGTATTTATTATTTTATTATATATTAAAGTAAACATGTTAAAAATGCATAATCTTTATTAAGTTAGTATTTGATTAGTCAAATATAAGTTCCAAACTGAAGAATTAAGCATGAAGATACATGCAGGTAGTAAATAAATAAAAAGCTAATTCTAAAAATAAATATGTTGGAGATCTTACATCGATCGATGAGAACAATTCATATATGAAATGAGATAATTCATATATAAATGAATACAAATTTTACATCATAAATTGATCGATTTTATAGTATTGAGTTAGTTAGTTATCTATCGGAATAATACTCTTATCGATCAATTAACAATAAGTAGATCTACCTCAGGAGAATTAGTAATATGTTAGGAGAAATTGGTACAAAAAGCCGTGGATACACTTCTTGATAATGGAATCCGCGGACAGCCGATGAGGGACGGTCATAATAAGGTTTACAAATCATTTTCTAATATAATCGAGGACAAAGAGGAAAAATTTCGTGAGATCTTACTTGGAAAACGAGTTGATTATTCGGGTCATTCTGTCATTATCGTATTATGATCGATTTTATAGTATTGAGTTAGTTCAACATTAAGAAGATGAAGCTCATATACCTCATGTTCTGATCCTTTTCATTCAACTCCCCTGGAAGTGTTTAGATTCATTGCACAGCTATGAAAAGAAGATTTAAGCTCCTACGTAAGGACTAGTAATCATAAACTATCTTATATATGCTTATCTCTTCCTCATTTTCTTTTACTTCATTTCAATATAATCTTAAATCCTTTCATTTGCCTCATCTTTAGTGTACATGAACAGTGGTGGTGGGTCTGTTGAGACAAACATAAGTTGAATGTGATGATGGGAAATGTTGTGTGTGTGGAGCATTAAGATCATTTTAGTTTGAATATATACCACATAACTCCACTACTCTCTATTGGCTTTAATGCTGTTTACAATATCTTTTTCTCATAATTTTGTCTATACTTACTCATCTAACTCTCAATTTAATTATACTCTACTTTCCTTCTTTCATGACATGACATCATTCCTTCTTCTTTTATGGCTTATTAGGTTTTAGTTTAATTCAGTCTTATTTATAAATTATCCAAACCATATATTAACATCAACTAACAATAATTGACCACACATATTTATGCTTAGTCCTTTTCCCTTATCCTCAGTTGGCATTGGGCAAAATCAACTTCAAACTGTATCAAACCTTGACATGTGAAATGATTTCATTTTAGAGATTTTATTAATATGATACAATTTTATTTTTTAATTATTAAAATTGATAAA
>Ga0123341_1006819_pt1 | contig 10356 bp, 5 predicted proteins | sample Turbeapinknodule_FD_89959 | JGI IMG/M metagenome (GOLD analysis project Ga0123341, IMG submission 89959) | Root nodule microbial communities of legume samples collected from Mexico - Turtle bean Mexico pink nodule | ecosystem: Host-associated > Plants > Roots > Nodule | place: Mexico: Nepantla...
AATGAATGAATATTAAATTATACAATTCAAGAATATAATATAATATAATTTAGAATTAATGTGTGTGAAAAGTAATTTCTAATTAAATTAGATAGTGATAAAAAAAAAATTGAACATGGTAAGTTTTAACTTTTTTTTCTGATTTACTTATAACATTATTTTCATAAAATATTTTCTAAAATCATCTTCAATAACAAAATTCACTTGTAATTTTATTTGTGTGTACGTTCATAGTCTCGTATAATTCATAAGAAACAACATATTATTTTCATAATTATAACTTTTATCTTTTTGAAAAATCAAGATGGTTAGAAATTGGTTTGTTTTGTTTTTCTCTTTTTTTATGTTTTTTCCCATCAAATAAGACATTAGTGAAATTTGTTTGTAAATCTTATGTGTATAATCCACAACATTTTTTTCTTATCTTCCACTTTTAGTTTGATTAGCTGTTTGGTGTTGCCACCTATAAAAGCTTCTGAGTGAATTATATTCTATCAAGATTTTGAAGACATTTTTTTTTCAAATTGTCTGTACTCTTTGTTGTAGTTATACGCCTCTTTGATTCTTATCAAATATTAAGTTAATGATTTATCAACTCTTATATGATATCCTTTGTCACATTGAACCAAAATGGAATGAGAATTTTGTCCTCTTATTACATTGGAAAGAATTTACAACAATTTTTTAGTTTTTAACCTAGTTGAATACTTTCTATACCAATTGATAATTCATGTTTATAGTTGGAGGGTCTACATTGGATAAAGAAAACCTATAACATATATGGTGGTGGAGACATTAAAGTGGTGGATGTGTATAATTTTGGAATTGAGAATTATCATCATTTGATACGGGTGATTGGTTTTGCAAATTATAGTAATATTAATAATTAAACTAATTGTGATCGAGTTTAGAGATAAAACAAACAAGATTGAGACATGATAATAACAATAAGTACTAGGAAAAGTTAAGAAATTATGTGTAGAAGGATGATGATCTGATGAAGTTTTGGTTATTTTTATATTGGTTGTTGTTAGGAATTTTTGCTGTTGGAATGTATTGAGACTTCTTATTCTTCTTCCTATTGGTTTTTGTCCTAATCAAGAGATTAATAGACCCTTTAATTTAGAGTATTCAGTATTTGTGTCTTGAATTTCTAGGATTTTCTTCTTCTTTATATATAGTTAAGTTTCCTCTCTAGGGTTTGCAATTAGAGGTTTATCATCACGAGTTTTGTCATTCCCTATTTCTCTTTTATTTCCTTAATTATGTGATTTCTTTAGTTACACGATGTATAGTCTCTTAAATTCAGAAAAATATAATCTAATAAGTCAATAAAACACCTACTGGTACAATTTTATTTTTCCTATACCTCGATACGATGGTTATTTTTTCTACAACTTATTTATTCAAAATAATTTTTTTTCTACACTTTCTCGGTGTCAAATTATATTTTGAAATATCTAATTTTAGAAAGCCTAATAATAATATTTAGGGTTTAGAATGTTGAAAAGTCCAAACCAATTAGTGATGTGTTTTTGGATTACCATTCAAATCAACCTAACCCACATTCTTCAAAAATTCACTAGTCTTTGCTGTTTTTTTCCAATTAGTGCATTGGAATGAGCAAATCCAAGTTTGGTGCCCAGGAATATGTATACAAACAACCAGTAAAACATTCAGTGTGTTTGGATTGGGTTGATTCATATTTTTTTGGATGGACAACCATGACTAGGCCAACTGAATATCAGTTAGGTCACACAACAAAACAATAACAAAATATGGGGAAATAAGAAACATTAAAAAATCTGAAGAAATAAAAAAAAAAATGCGAGTCACTGAAAAGGGGTCACAAAAGCGCAAAATGGAAAGTGTGGAAAAAATGGCTTGAGTGGTGAGAGTTCATTGAAAGCTGTTGAATTTCAATACTAGTCTAAGACTTGAGTTAAAGTACCATGATGCTGTACTGTTTCGTTTTCTTGGGTCAGTTACCACTGTCGTATACTAACTAACAGTTTCTGGGTGGGCGTTTTGGTCAGTTTGGTTTCGACGAGTTCGATATTTGAGATGTAGGAGGGCAAGTAGTTCCTCCACGTCACTAATCTCCTCCTACACCCTATACCTTAAGGATTGACCAGAATGTAAACTTTTCATATTGACCAAATAAAAATTAGTAACTTTTGGATTAGCCATCTAAACAAATCCAGATAGATACAGAAAAAATTTATCGGAGTACAAAAAGCATTTGCCGGAATATGGAACCGAACTAAACAAAAATGACTTGGTTAAAACAGAACCAAACAAATAAATATGTGATTCTGCAGGTTGATTGTGGGCAATGCCTGTGATTCTAGCTCCCCTGCTTTAACTTTAACTTTTGTTAATGTATCAAGTAAATAATAATCGATATCAAGGGTTAGCTAATCAATGAGTTATGACATAAATAAATGAAAGATTTCAGTTGTGTGCATGACAAAACATGCCAAGAAATTAACTCAGACTATATTAAACCAGGGGGGGGTAGGTAGGTTTATGATACAGCATCAACTATATCTAAAAGCAACTTTTTTTCAAGAACAATGAAATAAAGTCACTATACATAGTTAAAACGAGGCCAGGTACGGTGAGAATAAAAATACATAATTCCTGCCTTCCTGTGATAATCCTAATAGACAGAGATAGCCTCTACTTTACTATGGTCTTCAAGTAACCTTGAATTCCTAACAACCAAATGATGATTTCATTTCTTAGTTAAGATTCCATGTACTGAGATGGTGGAGGGCTTGTTTTGGTCTTCTCAGGAGCTGCAAAATGGTTTAACATCAAACATTTCACATGCATGCAGTGGTCAGCAAGAATAATATGGAGCTAAAAAGAAAATGAGAGAGAAAAGAGAAATTGATAATAAGCTACATCCAAATTCAACAGGTTTTGCTGAGAAAATGAAAGACGATCATGACACCTACAAGGTGAATTAGCACTTCGAACAAGATGAAGTTCCCAATATTATATTAAAGCAAATTGAGGAATTAGGAGGACATACCACTGATCCCACGGATCTCCACTTCTCTCCATTCTTGCACAAGGGCACAACAGCAACACATCAAATGAGACAGGAAATCATCAATAAAGCCCCCCTAGCATAGAAAGTAGCTGTGGGTAAAAAATATTCAAAGAAACCAACAAATGTATATGCATCATACTAATTCCAGTGTATGCTCAAATCTTAACAAATACATCTATATTTTTAACTCGACTTCAAAATTGGATGAACAGAACCTACTTTGAATAATAAGGGTTGGTACAAATTGCACAATAATTGTTTAATAATACTGAATGATATAAAAATAGATGGGCATTATGGAACATATCCAGTGGAATATGAATACATTTATAATGAATAATGATGCTAAAGAAGGCATCACAAGCAATGTGTATCTTAAAAGCTAATGATATCGAAAAATCCCAAACACAAGTTGTACCAAAAAGAGGGAATGAGATGTCATATTTATGCAGAGAAGGAAGGAAGCATTACTGTGATGTTCAACATCTTCCGAAGCTTCCTCCTTACGCAGCAAGTATAGCAACAACAAGACAAAATTAATGAATATGCCATCAAGTCATTACATGCTTCTGCAGAGGCTGAAAAAACAAAAAAATGCTGAAATCATAGTAAAAATAACAAGCAACGAGAAAAATCTGTAACTGAGAACCCTTAGCATTAACTTAAGTTATAGAAAAGTTGTTAATTACATAATAGCAAGTCTTCATTATAGGTCAAATTAGATGAACATAGGATTCTGCGTCACAATATGTCACCGAAATTACAGCAATTTCTTGGCTATCCTAGTGTTCGGAAACTCCTACAGAAGCTGTCTCTTAAATCCTTGTTCTAACTTTAAATTTATTAAATTAAGGTCTTTCCAAATAGTGGGACTGTATGGGCCTGGGTGTTTCGAGTCTTTATCATTTTCAGTCTTCACAACATAAGAAAGTGCAGACTTGACTTCAGCTATTGAAGGCCCATAAGAAAGATTCATCATCCCTTTAATAGTAACACAGTACATCATAGCTAACTTACATATGGGCCTGTTTCTTGCAATAGAAGCAATCTTTGAAAATGTTCCACAAGGATAGAAGAATGTCTTCATACCTGCAGTGCAAATGTTATACTTGTTATTAGGAATTGGAAGTATACAGAGGTATTGGAGGCTCTCTCGAGCTAATTTATTTTTATTTATACTATTTCCATGTTTTTTCTGCCGTTCAAAGGACTGACCCTCCAGTTCTTACTATAATTTCTATTTAATCAAGGCATAAGACGTTTCCAAAACTCAATGAGGCTATCCCTTGACAATTATTCATCCATGATTCAACATGCAAGTTAAAAAAGAGAAAAGCAACATCCACAATTACCACTAACAGATTTAAGGAAGAAAAAAGAGTATCCAGCAACATAAATCTCCCAATTTCCTAATTCAACATGTATTCATCTTATTCCATGCAAATCACACAAACCATATCCACCAACCACCATCAACAGTGAACCACCACTACCAAGCCTTTTCCCACTAAGTGGAGTCACATACCTAGATCAAATGGCACCATAATATTTTATTATGAATCATATTTATAGACAAACCATTGACCTCTAAATCTTTCTTAATGGTTACTCTTATTGTTTTATTGATCTCCTCCCTCTTCCTCTAGAGATAGTGTAACATCTATCTAATCTACTCTCCTAATTGATGCTTCTTCAAAACATATCCACACAAGTTCAAACTACTAAAGGGGAGCTTCAACCATTTTTTCTTTCGTAGGTATGACCCCAAGTGTCACCAACTATCCATCTATTTCCTTCATTCTTGGTCCTATCTTGTCCAGTATAAGCACTCTGATTAAACCCAATATTTTTGTCTCTGCTACATTGAACTGAGAGATCCCATCCCAAACGCCCCAAACAAAGGAAGGTGGGCCACCGAATCAGTTGACCTCAATAGAGACATTCTGAACATACAATAGTTTAAAAAGTTTGAAAATTAAACCTCAATTTGATGGCAAAAGGAACACGGATTTGTGGCTGGGGTTTTGTAGCATCATACATGATAAATTGTTACAGACTACTAAACTAGTGGCACTGACATAATAGAAATGAACAAGAAAAGTCATTATCATTCGTTGATAAGGCTACCAAAACAGTGAGCAATAATAAACAGGTAATAAACCTCGGATGAGCAAATGGTAAACAGAACCTAAAAAAATCAAGCAAGGGAGAACATACAAAGTGAAGGCTCAGAACAACAAGCAAGTAAATCAGTGTGCCAATCTTCTTCCTGATATGAACCCCCAGCTGATACTATATCCTTTCGCGCAACTGAATATCTGTTTGACATCAATATGAGATGGTAAGGTAAAGACTACAACTTATTAAAAATAACTATAATTGACTGCATGCCACTGGAATAAAGGGATGGAATGGAAAAAGTAGAAACTCTTAGAGTAATCAAAACTAAATTGGCTTCCTAGATGACAGAGGGGTAAGGTTCAAAATTCACTTAAATATTCTGACTTTTGGTAAACTAGCTATCCTGAGTGAACCTACAAAAACATTGTAGTTGAGGAAGAGAGAAATAAATAACCTTGACGGTGAATGCTTGTCAACTTTTGCATGGTATCTTTCATCAGATGAATGCTCCTTGTCACTGTTGTCTTTAGAATAATTGTATTCCTCTTTCTTGTGATTTTTCTCTGGTGAACACTTCTCTGGAACAGAATAAGCAGCAACTTCTGTGACATCTAGTAAACGTTGAATGACTTGACACTGATTCATATCCAAATTTGCTTGTGACCGTTGTAGCTCTAGTTTAAGCTTTTCATTTTCTTTTTTAAGTGCTTCATTGAAAGAACAGTTGGGGTAAGAACAAGATAGTGTTTTTTTCAACACAGCAGTGTCATCTTTGTCAGGCTCTGGTTTAAAAATAACCGTCTGTGCCTTTTGGTCGTCGTCATCCAACGTGTATTCACGTTGATCCATCTCAATAACTTCAAGTCTCTCCTGAATTTCCAGAGAATGAGATAAGTAATAGGTTGTTAACCATATTTTCAGACCAAATTTACAATAGCAGATGCTACCATTACATTGACAAAGCAGTTCATAATCCTCATAAATATTGGGAATATGCAAAATCAAGAAACAAAATGTTTTCACAACAGCCACACATGGATACACATACATACAAACTCGCAAACCTGAGAAGAGAAACAAGGATTTGTTTAACTGGTTGATGGCTTACAGGATCACAATAAAGCAGTAACCCAGACTAATGAGATCAACCACAATTTACAATAAATACTTTGTAGTCCTGATACCAGATAGTACGACACAGCATCAGGGGACATAATTGTGTGGAAACATGTAATGAAGAAACGGGGTCCTTATCCGCATAAGAATGTCTTCAAGTGTGAATCTTGATATGACTTTCGACAAGAGAATTTAATTAAATGTTATTTAAGCAAGTTCTTTAAATAAATAGATCCTTAGGAAGACATCTCCAAAATAATGTTTCATACATTTACGCGTACACTACAATATTTCAAACTAAACCACTTGATACGTTAGGACCCAAATTTTCATAAGACAGGGTTTTAAACTTTTAGTGCGCCACACTACAATATTGCAGTGTGGTAACTGAAACAATCTATGTTGACAACCTCAAACTAAAACACCGCTCAATGTTGAAGCTGAAAAGAACATGCAACAAATGTTGAAAACATAAAAACACCAGAATATTATATGTTAAGATAGCTACGTAAACAATATAGTGAAAGAGTTGAAGGGAAATACAACTCCAGCATGGTTGATCGGTAACATCCAAGAAGTTGAACAATGTTTCCAGTGAGTAAAAAAACAAAAACTTTTCCCTCAATCTTTCTTATTTAGGAGTAATCAACAATAAAAAAAGACCATTCACAACAAGAGATAGCATATACCCTGACTCGGGCATTGTCCACGAGAGTAATAAGAGGAACAAGGCGCAGGTATCTATCAATTTCATTCTGAGCCTTCCTGAACTGATAAACAATGTTCCAGCCCATAGCCAGCAAATAGAGGTAGCTACGGTCCTGACAACTATTGACCAATATGTAAGACCTTCTGAGGGCATCTTCCAACTGCTCCAGAGGCTCCCTAGTTTCTGGGTACCTCTTCAGCTCCGAGATCTTGAGCTGCTCCAGCAAATTCCCAATCAACTTCAGATGCTGTGCAAACTGCCTGCAGTTCTTCTTATGCATCCGTGCAGTACTTGCAGCTCTCACAATCATCCCAATCAGCCGCACAGCATCCACACCAGTCAACTGTGCCACATTCGCAAGTTCCCCCATTTGATCCCATGACGCCATGCTCTCTGCAAGTCAACCTACAATCCAGTCACATCAGCTCCAAACACCGGTTTCCAAAATGCAATTCAATCCTTAATTTCATCATGAAAACCCAAATAAATTCTAAAAAATAATATCAAGAAATGGAACAAATTATAAAACTGATGATTAAAAAAGTTGTCATAAAAAATTTGAATAAATATTCATTATAAAAAAAAAAACATGCAAGAAGATTATTTATACCTTGTAAGAGAATATACCTTTAATTAATAATAAAATTGGCTGTTCCACTCACACAGTCCCACAGCGAAACACGAAGACGATGCGAATCAGAAAATGATCAATAGCAAAATGCTTCAGGCCGGATCATGCATTCTGCAAAAAATGTTTCTCAGAAATAGTATTGTCTTTGAGATCTCGACTATTCAGAGACAACGAAAACTGGAAAAAAAAAATGGCAAATACAATTAACTCAGACAAGAAAACAAATAAACAAAAAAAATCTTGACACTGAAGAAACATAAGATAAGATCACTAAATTCGAGCGTAAAAGATGTAATTAAAATAGTAAACGCATACAAATCCAGTTCAATCTATTTATTTATTAATTAACATTCAGAAGAAGGGGAAAACAAGTAACCGAGTTGAGAAGAGTGTTTGAATGCATGATTACACATTTTCATTTCACGGAATGCAGCAATCAAAGACAATGCAGCAAGTGGTTATTGCTTTTTTTGTTAACATTGGTGGCTCGTGAAGAGCGTTACTTACACGAAAGAGAAGAGTGGGAAAAAGAGCATAGAATTCAGGTGATGACAGGCATTGCTTTGCGCGAAGGAGCTCTCGTCCTTCTGAATCACTCTTTGTCTCTCTCTGCCTCTCTCGCTCTTATCGCTCACGTCTCGGTTCGGTGCTGTTTTCTGCAGTGTGGAGCTTGACCGCATGTGATGCCACCTCCCACAATCAAAGTGCCCTCCGTTTGAGTCTCTTATTACGACAATGCCACCCTCAGTTTCACGGACCCTGAAACTGTAACGGCGTCATACATCATGTTGACCTCTCCAGAAGGTATCCAGTGAGAGTAGGAATGTAAGTTTTATTTAATGGTGTGCCAGCTGGCACCTGTAAGTAGTTGAAGCAATGTGCATGAATAGTTGCAGTCTGAGTTTGCCAACAAATGAAACCCACTTACCAAACTGTAATAGGGCCTAACATAGGTAGGGATACAAAATTTAAGTAATATAAATTATGTAAAAGATTCTACCATCACTTTTTTCTTATCTTTAAAAATTTATACTTTTTTATTTTATATATTTGAAAGAGATAAATACATAAAAGGATTAAATATATTTTTTTACATTGTAATCATTGCGAAATTGGTTTTTATCTTTAATCTAAATTTTAGACTTTATGTTTAATAACAAATTATTGAAATAAATTTTTATAAGTTATTTTTTTATTCATAAATTATAATATTTACATCAATAATGAGTATTTTAATATCTTAAATTTTTTGGTAAAGACTTATTTTAAAAATTTGAAACATATAACTTTATATAAAATTAAAAATATGCCAAAAGTATAGATTTTTTAAAATGTAAGAGCTAAAATGGTGAAAAATAAATAAATTGTTAAGAATCAAAATTTTAATTTAACCTTTATTTTTGAAAGGCCCTATTTTTGAAGAATATCCTTAACTAATTATATAATATGGCATTGTGATTGATAGTGTTATTGAACAATATTGAACATCTCTTTATGGATGTGTGAATTAAAAAAAGAATAATGAACATCTCTTGATGGGTGTGGTAATGAGTGGTTGTATTTGTTAATATCTCAAAGGTGGTGTCAAAAAGATGGTGTTAAAAGAGGTATGGTTGGTTGGTTGGATTGGAAGTTGAGAGGTTGAAAAGGAAAAGAGAAAAAGAAAAGAAAAAAAGCAAAAAGGTAAAAGAGGTAAATAACGTGATTTAAGGAGGAATAAGGAGATTAATTACGAAAGGTAAAAGGCAATTAGGAAGGTTAAGGAGGATATTCTGTTTTTCTTCTGCATTGGAATGGTGAACACTGAACATACATTCATTTTGATATTCAATGAGCTGCACGTGGCCTCCATCTTTTTATGTCTTACTGTTCCCAATTACAGACACTGTTATGCCACTGTTATAATCTATAAATATTAATAACTCATTTAATATTAACACGTCTTCATTAATTACTTATTATTAATTAATTATTGCTTTCATCTCTCTGTCCTATAGCTTCTTATCGTTTTTTATGTAATGGTTAGACATTCTTAAAAGCTGATTATCTATAATGAAAAATGTATCTACTACAATTCTCACTAAATGATACAAATATTGTTACTAATCAATCAATTATTCTTTTCCCCTCCTTTAACAACAAACAATAATATAAACTATAAGTAATGATAATAATAATTTTCTTTTTTCCAATAAAAATAAATGTATATTAATATAACAGGGCTAGTAATTTTTAAATAAAAATCAATTTTTAAACTTATATATATAAAATAATTGAAAGTATTTTTTTTTTAAGCAAGACCTAATCTCGAATGATATGTAACTGGTAAACTGTTTTCTATTAAATGTGGTTGGAAACACATTTATGATATAAACTACTGCATCAATGAATATAAATTGATTATTTAAATTATCAATGTAATTTTCTTGACCATTCAATTATTCAACTGTAACTTAAATTTGCTTTAAATTTTAAAACACTATCCAATTAATATAATCAACAGTTGCGTACTTTCGGGGTATTTATATTCAAATAAATATTTAATTTTTGTAATATAATTAATTGAGCAACATGTATCTATACTTATTTTATTTGTTGTGTACACAATTTTTTTATTTATTCTATCTTATTTAATATATCTCATTTTATTAGTATTATGAATTATTTAAAAGTAAAATTATTTTTTAATTTTCTAAATTTATTCTATCTTATTTAATA
>Ga0123341_1006820_pt1 | contig 10355 bp, 6 predicted proteins | sample Turbeapinknodule_FD_89959 | JGI IMG/M metagenome (GOLD analysis project Ga0123341, IMG submission 89959) | Root nodule microbial communities of legume samples collected from Mexico - Turtle bean Mexico pink nodule | ecosystem: Host-associated > Plants > Roots > Nodule | place: Mexico: Nepantla...
ATCATATATTTTGAGTTATTTTGAGTTAGAAAATCATTCTATCCTACATAAGTTGGGTATCTATTTTACAAAATAATCAATTATTTGATATTAGAATGTAAATGTAATTTTGTGAAAAGAAGAAAAAAAAGTTAAATATAACTTAGAGTTTAACGAATTTCAAATTAAAATAAATTTCTGTTATAAAATCGTAGTAGAAGAGAAATTATATTTTAAAATAAAAATAAAAATAAGTTACTCTACTATGTACTAAATTTTAAATAAATTTATTTTATTTTATTCATTATTTCAATATTATAATTTTAATTCCATTTCTATAAATAGAAAATGATACAAAATTGAAAATTGAAAAATCATTGTATATTATAATATAAACACGTAAAATTAAATAAAATACTAACAATATAATCGTACTTTAAAATTTGGGAGATGTTTTGTATTCTTTCATTACATACCCCGATGATTGGGTACAAAATAAATGTAATTATATTATGAGCTAAAGCTTCTTCAACCCCTTAGTTAGAGGCAATTTAAGTTAGGACTTTTAAGCTTCACTGAAAGAAAAAGAATGCTATTATGATAATTGAGACAAGTTAACCCATAAAGTAGAAACAATTTAACATCTTTAGACTAATATATTTAACAACCTTATTTATTGTATAAAAAATATTTCTCCCTTTTCTTTGTGTGTAAATTAGATTAAATTAGAAAACATAGATTTAGGTTTTCCTTCAATTACACAATTTCTAAACTCTAAATAATTTGTGTTATACACATGACGTTACTGTGGTTTATAAAATTAACAAAACATAACACATAAATCAACATTCCTATAAACTAGTTCATATTTAAATGTTACTAATAAGTTATTATTGTCTCCTCTATCTATTTTCAATTTTAAAATAATCAACAACAGAAAAAGCAGAGTAGGTGTTTTAACATAAAAAGAAAAAAACACTTAATTTTACGAGAATGAAAAATATATAAAAAACACGGGGTTAATATGATGGTTTTTGAAATTGTTTTTTGAGTTCGTATAATGTCTCCTATGTCCGGTTGTAGAATATGTGTAATACATGGATATGTGTTATCATAACCAACCTAATCAGTCTTTTCACCAATTCAATATTCCAAACTAAAAAAGAAAAGTAATTGGGTTCGAAAGTACATGCAGGTAGCCATTATCTAAAATATTTAGAAATAAAGAAATAGAATTTTCTTTCAAAATAAAAAGGATGATGAAGAAGAGGTTTGTGGTAAAACACAGGTAAGTGTTTGGGTTGTATCTTTCTTGTATTCAAATGATTGTTTTTTCCTATAACTCCATATCTTCTTCTGCCATCTCTATACACAACATGAAAATACATTTTTGTCCTTTTTGTGTCACCTCCATAGAATAGTTTCTGGATTATGTAATTTGGAAACTCATTTAAAAAAAGACTTACAGATTACATAATCCAAAAGTTAAATAAGACTTCCGGATTATGTAATCCGGAGAATAATCATGCATATGAAAAATGGCTTCCGGATTAGATAATCCTGTAGCTAATTACAAATTTGAAAAATGACTTCCGGATTACGTAATTCAGAATATTATAAAGGGGCATTTTTGGAAATTTGAAAAGTTATGGAGGTGAGAGAAGAAGGTATGGAGGTGCAGGAAGAAACAGTCTATTCAAATTAGTGTTTAAGCCCTTAGAATATATCTAGTAATCTATAACCAGGCAAATGGGAGAGGAAAAATCACAAATGAAAGTGAAGATGAGTAAGGAGGAACTTAGTCGTTTTAAATAAAAGATGTTGCTGTCTAACTGATTAGAACTTGAGTGTAGATAATAATTTATATGAAAATGAAAGGCTAAGAGGCTATAAGCCCCCAAAAATAATAGGCGAAAAAAATAAACAAGGCAATAGATCATCGAAAAGAAAAACAAATGGGTGAAAAAACTTAAAAAGAAGGTGAAGATGTGTAGGGGTGAACTTAGTGGATTTACAAAACATTAGATGGTCCTAGAGTGTAGATAAAATTCTATATGAAATCGAAAGAGTAAGAGGACTATTCGTGCCCAAAAGTAGTAGAACATTAGGAGAATCTAATCACTGGGGAGGGTATAGAGGACAATTCCAAAAGAGAAGTAAATCAAAGAAAACATATTGGAATGACTTACGATGGAGGTGAAAGGAGGCAAAGAAGATGGAATAATGCCAAAAAAGGAATGAAGTTTGAGACAGAAACATTGAGAATAATTCAACTTTCAGTGAAATATGTTTGAAGGTTGATGGTTTTGGAGAATTAAGATTAAGATCTAAGATGAACAACAATATACATAAGCAAGCACATCCTCTTGGCTAAAGGCAAAAAGGCATACATAGCAAAAAAACAAAAGACCAGAATGAATATAGAAACAATGGAAAGGGAAAGATGGGAGGAACAACATGCGAAAGTAGCTAAGTTGACTCTTAGGTTTAAATAATAGTGTATGACCCCCTTTATTTATAAATATATAATTCGCTTTACTGAAACAAAATATTGGTGGTAGAAGATCCTAACCTAATCCATTAAAATAATGGTGACATAGGTTGAATTGAAAAATCTAACTTGTTTTACCATACTTGAAAACATGTCAACATGTTTGACAGTTGTTTGACTTGTAAAATCAAGCAACAAATTAAAGAACAAGTTAATAATTCACTCAAGATATCTTATTTATGTTTACTTTGTATTAGGAAATGATGCATAAGCTTAAGAGTTTTACACAAAATGATGGAATCATGTCCATTTAGTAGCTAGTTAAAAACCAGATATATAGTCTAGAAACCTGTCAAATGAAAATAAGCATAAATATGAAACTGTAAATTTTCTCATGAATATAATCCTCCTCTAATGCATTTTGAAGATTTCTTTTCAATTTTGGTCATGAGAAGCCAGACTTAGCAACCATTTCTGAAAAATTAAGTAGTGTTAGTAATGTGGTTTATTGAAATTTTAGCCAAATCAAGAAAGTGGTCATATTACCCATAAAAATTGCAGCAACTTGAGAGGGGTGTCCACATGAAATTCTTCCTTCATCGGTGGCTCTGCTTCTTTGGTGACAACAGCGACTGGGGGAGCAGCCGCAGGTGGCGGCGGAGAAATTGGAGGAACATCACATGTTCCATATGGGGCATTATCCTGCATATGTTTATAATTTTTCCTTCAAATAATGTATTCAATTTGTGCACAACTTCTGCTTTATTTTACTCGATTTTATCAATATTTCTAAATTTTGGAATAGTTTATACTTTCTTTTCAATTTTAAAATTAGTGTAATAAATATTTTTCATATTAAAAAAAAAAACCAAAAAACCATTACTTTGGTGTGAAAGGAAACAAAAGCTTACTAATTATTGTAAGTTTGTAATGTGTGTAATAGAATGTTCTTTCTAAAAAGTAAATGAATGTATATTATTCTTTGGAAGGAATATATTAAAAAGTTAAAAATGTGATTTTGTTTCTTTTTAACAGTTGTGAGATAGAGGGAAGTTGGTAACCTTGCAATAGGCAATGTTGTCACATCCGCAAGTTAAGTGACCATTGGCTATGTCAATAGCTTCAGGGGCTCCTCCTCCATCACTCCTCTTTTAAGAAAAAGCATAAGGATTAACAACTCAAACAATTAGATTAATGAAATGCAATCAAGTTGTTTAATACCAGATAAAAATCAATGGCAATGAAATTCGGCCACCGGTTATCTGCAGCAACATGACAAGTTTTCAACATGTTAACTAATGGAGCCGAATTTTGAGCACAAACCGCAGTTGCATTAGCATTAGTGAGAAAATAGTTCATTAGAACCAATGACTTTGATTTGGTGTTCATAGCTGGAGATTCTCCACGATTAGGACAAAAACCATCTTTCATTCCCTCGTCTCCATCTGAAATTTAATTAAAAATTCCATACACAATCATATGATTAGGGTTTGCCTTAAATATGCTATAATGTTTTCCATGAAAAGTTATGCCTAAAGTCTATCTAGGTCAAATCAATCCTCCAATATCTTGACAAAAGAAGAGACTAATTTCACCAACAAAATATACGAATTATTATGCGATGCAATTTTCATTATCAAACTCACATTGGTTTTCTACAACATAAGTCCACTCATGAGCAATTCCCTCAGAAGCTTCTTTAGATGATTTAGAGGTGAAAACAACTAAGCGTTGATTCTGCTTAACCATGTCATCCACAGTTGGCCAATCTTCACCATTTTTGGGCATTTTAGACAATGGAAACAAGTAATTGTTCAACCCTGCATCATTAAACACCTTTGAAATCCCCTGGGGAGCTGCCACATAGTCTTCAATGAAGATGGTCACAATTTCTGATGGATTTGCTTCCAGAAATGCATGAACGTCTTTAAGCGCACTTATAGCAGGTTTCTGGCGTGATGTATATGCAGGTGTGGAAACAGATTAGAGATTTTACAACAAATTCACGTAAATTACAAATTTTATGGCTAGGTAAGGTAATTCTCACTTACAAACGAAGTGGCGTCGTAACATTTGCCTCCGAAGGAGTGGCACAACCATATGTCATCTTTAAATTCATACATATCTAACATAAGGCCACGAACTCCATTCTGTGAAAAATTCGAATACTCATCCTCGATCAAAGAATTTTTTTTTTTATAATTTATTAGAGACCAAAATTAAAATTAGACAACCTTTGAAAGTCTAAGTACAGGTAATAGATATCATTTATCAATTTACTCTCAATTTTTTATACGCCCTGTATTATTTTGAAGTTTGAGTTAAAATAAAAATATTAAATTTCGTGGACTTTATTAAAATTTTTATTTGAGTATGTAAAATGCAATTTGAAGAATGTTAAAAGATGTAATTTAAAGAATTTGAAAGAATAAAATTTTGTTGTTGTAAAAATAGAAAAGGTAAGAATAGTAAAAGAATTGAGAGAATAAAAAAAGAGAAGGAAAGTGTCTGACATGGAGTTGTTGGGCAATTGTGTCTTCCTGATTTGTGGTGGTTACAACGATTGATCCCGTGTCCGATCTAATGCCAGATTGAGCAAATGAGTTATGAGTTGTCAGCCATGAATATTTGTTGAACGCCAAACCTTTCACCTAATAACATACCACATTTAATTTAACTCACTCTATTTTTTCCATCTATTTAACCTATTCCTTTTAATTACCATTATAACACATCAAAAGGGAAACTATTCCATGCAAAATTAGATACCAAGATTTTTAGGATTATCTCTTAACACATACTTTTAGATTAAAATTCACATCATAAAATTGATTAACGACTCAATATATATAATCTTCTCACTGAATTAATCAAATACACAAAACCAGGAATTACCCATAATCAGATCACATTAACAAATATCAACTTTCCTAATATAAAAGACAAAAGGGAAATAATAGAACAAATTTCAATGTTCAAAATATTTAACAAAAACTTTTTTTTTTTGTTATAATAACTTTTTGTTAATGTATGATATATGTTGTTATTTAACAATTCACATTTTGTAATAATAGATTTTTTTAGTGACAATAACAATAAGAAGACGTCTTATCTCTATTTATATAGTTTTGTGCTTATGAGTTAGAGTAACTCGTACATTTTATCATTTATAATTTTCTTTTTGCTCATTACAAAAAATAGTTGTTGTAATGAGATTGAATCTATTTATCATATGGATACTATCAAGGTTTCCTCCTCACTAGATCAGACCTAATAGTTAAATTAATTTGATTATTTTTCCCCATTGTTATATAATATTTAACGACTGCTACGTAAAAGTTAAGTTAGTTATGGTAATTGTCATGTTGATGGGGTTGAAGTTGTAATGGTCTTTAGTACTATTCTGTTCTGTTTGGCATTAATAATCTCGGAAGATTGCCCAGTTTTTCCGTTTCTCTTTTTGGCAATTTTTTTGGCAATTGCTTCCTGCACTATATAACTGCATCCAATTCCAGGAAAAAAGACGAAAATGTTATTAAAAGATGGGGCATAAAAATGTATTCTGGATTTCCTTTTCTGGAACACAATAATCTCTTTCAGGTCTACTTTTTTGAAATGTATTATTTTTAATTCTGGATTTTTTTTATTTGTAATGGACTTTGGATTTTTGTTTCCAGAACATAATAATCTCTTCTAGATCTACATTTTCATAATGTATTATTTTCAATTCTGGATTTTCATTTCTAGAATAAAGGGCATTCTTGGAATTTGAAAATTTTGTTGGGTACAGGTTCAGTTGGGTGTAGGAAGTCTTTGCCTTTTTTTTTTCTCTGGTTGCAAGCAGGTCTTCCTTATTGGGTTTAGGCATTTTTTTTCTTTGTGGACTGCAGGGTATCTTTTCCTGGACTATTTCTTCCTACACCTCCATATTCTTCTGCCAATACATACAAAATATGAAAATACCTTTTTATCCTTATTATGTTGTCCCCATATTTCAGATTATATAATCTGAAAGTTAATATTGGATTTGGAAATAGCTTACGGATTATGTAATCCATAATATATTTTTAAAAATAGTATTCTGAATTACATAATCTGAAAGTCTGAATTTGAGAGTAACTTCTGGATTATATAATTCGAACACGTATTTGAAAAAAAGTTTCCTGATTACATAATCTAGAAGCTAATTTAGACTTTCAGATTATGTAATTCGGAAACTAATCATATCTGAAAAAAGGCTTCCAAATTACATAATTCGAAGATAATTACAAATTTGGAAAAAGACTTTCGGATTACATAATCCGAAATATTATAGAGGATCATTTTTGGAATATAAATAGTTTATGAAGGTGAGAGAAGAACATATGGAAGTGCAGGAAGGAAGAAACAGTCATTTTCTTGTATCAAAGTGTGTCTTTTTATTTTTTGGAGAGCTGCATCATGTGATCATCGTGCGTAAGCGGATCGAGAGGGTGTGTTTTTTTTCTGGTCCAAGGGTGTTTATGAGGAGACTGTTTCGTCCTGCACCTCATTTCTTATTCTCTCACCTCCATAAATTTTCGAATTTCCAAAAATATCCCTCTATTTTAAAGTTAATTTTTAAATTTGTAATTAACTTCCGGATTACATAATCCAGAAACCTTTCTTCGGATGCATGATTACCTTCCAGATTACATAATCCGAAAGTCTTATTTAGCTTCTGGATTATGCAATCTGGAAGTCTTTTTTCAAATGAGTTTCTGGATTACATAATCCAGAAACTACTCTATGGGAGTGACACAAGAAAGATAAAAATATATTTTCATGTTGTGTATGGAGGTGGCAGAAGAATATATGGTGGTGCAGGGAGAAACAGTCTTATGAGGATAGAAAACTACATAGGATTTAGCTACTCTGTTTCACTTCTAAGTTGAGGTTGCTTTCTTCCTGCACCCCAAATAGGTTCTCGCACACCCCATAGTGATTGTGTAATAACACTTTTTGTCCTTTAGTTAAAAATAAATAAATCCTAAAATCTTACCTAAGTTTTTCACCTCATCCCTTCTTCTGATTTCTCTCACTATGCATTCCCAAGCAACCCATCTACCCCAAGACACTTCCAGAATGCCATTTTTCACATGTTGAAGGTTTTTTTGGTGGCTCTATACAAAATGTGGGAGCGTTTTAGAATGCGTTGTGATTGTGGTTGGAAATGTTAGTTTTTAAGATGTATTCCACTATTCTTCTGCACTCATTTTGTTATACTGATTTTTATATTTTTTTATGTTTTGAGAATCTTTTGAATTATTAATTCATAATTTATTTTTGAAAAAAACATTTCAGATTACATAATTTATAAGCTATTTTCAGATCATGTATTAGCTTATGGATTATTATCTTAAATGAATTTCAAATTACATAATTTGAAGGTTTTTTTAATTTGAAATTAATTTTTAGATTATGTAATTTGAAATATAATTTTTTTTAAAAATTAAATTATATAATACAGAAGTTAATCGAAAAGACTTTCAAATTATATAATCAGAAGAAGATGCAGAACACTTCAAAATTTTTTAACTTTTTCACATAGGGGTATTTTTGGAATTACAAAATTTATGAGGGTTCCACAATAACCTATGGGGTGCAGACAGAAGCAGCCGTAAGTTGAGCTGTATGGGCCTTTGTGGCTGCTGTTTCTGTGTGCTCGGGGATGTGTTAGTATTATCATTTCTGGATTTGCAATGTATGAGAAGAATGTCAAATGTAGGGTAGAAGGTTCTTATGTAGGGTAAAAGGTTTTTGTTGAACTCAATCTTTTGTTTTGTAAGTTGGAATATCTCTTAATTGTTCCACTTTATAAATTTTATATTTTTTATTGATAAAAAAAATTGTCATGTTGATACTGTTTCTACCGTAAGTTATTATTTTTATGAAAACAAATAACAGAATAAATGTTTTTCCGTTCTAATTATAAATAAAAGAAAACGTGAAGTTGAGGAATGAAAACTTGCAGAATTACAAAACTAAAGGATTAAAAAACCAATTTAACCTAAACAATTACATTGAAAGTGAAAACAAATTATCAAATAAAAGTCCAACTTAATTGATAATACACATGATTAAAATGAGTTTGTACCTTGGAAGTAGGGATTATAGGTTGGGTCCTGATGCATCTAGAGCGGGTATTCCCATTTTCAGGACATGTTGCACATTTAAGACCATCATCACATTTGTTATCAGACCCACAAGTTTCTCCTAGCTGTTATTCACCATGAAACTAATCAGAATCATTCTTAACTTTATCCAATAATACTGCGAATGTAGGTGATAGTATATGATTTTATTTAATGATTAGAGAAATAATTAGGTATAAACCTTGAGGCAGGAGAAGCCATTAACGAGGGAAAGTGCCAGAAGAACTAGCATTATCACTTGGCTTTGATTCTGAATTAGAGAAAAGAGTCACACATATATGAATTTCCATTCCACGTAATTAAGAAAGTAGCTAGAAATTAAGATATTGATTATTGAATGTAATTAAAAATGTTATGAAGATGGCTAACATGCCTTCATGTTGACGTAGGGTTTCCACATTTTTGTTTGCGCTTGAGGGTTGAGAGACAATGAACATTGAGGATGTTATATCCCCGGTCTCTCTGCAATTCCCTCCTTCAACGATTCTTTTCAAAAAAAAAAATTTAGAGCTTTTATGGTTTCATCAATTTATATATTCTGGGCTGAGAACAAAGGGATTTGTTGAGGGGAGCAAAAGTAGGGAAGGAGATATTGTACATGTCTTTGTATTCAAACTTTTAGTTTAGACAATTAAACTTTCAAACAAAAAGTACATTTAAGTTATTTATTCTTCTATTTTGGTCCTTAAAACAAAACTAACATTTATTTTTCTATTTATATGAATGTAGTTTAAATTTATAGATTGTAATAATTACATTGTGACGTGAATGGTGCATCAAATATTAAATTAAGATTGAAAACTAGACCGTTGACAACAAATAGGCACCAAACTTTTAACATGAAAAACCCTAGTGAAAGGAAGTGCCTAAAAATCTTTACTGATAAAGATTAGCGGTGCACCAACTCCTCATATAATAACTAAGATCAATAAAAAAAAAAAACAATTTTCTACAATAAAGAGGATAATACTTACACTATCACGACGAATGCATGAAAATTCAAGAACAAAACAACTTAAACTCCCAAACATTTCTTGACGTAGCATTTTTTTCTCACGTTCACGTTTTTTTTTTTTTTCTATTGATGATCTATACGAAACATAGAAACCAAAAGAACTTAAAAAAGAGAAAACGAAAACGAACATACGCAATGCCTATTAGGTACAGAACGACAGACAAAAACAAACTCAAACCGCGTGATTTATGCATCTGTTTATTTTTTCCTGAAAACTCAAATTTGAAGCAATATGTCCATTTGTTTGGTTATGATAATAGAAATTTACTCTTGAATTAAGAATATGAAGATCATGAAGGAGACAAGTGAGTCACTGTAATTCACAGATTCACAGAAAGCAGTGACTAGAGCTTGATATTTTGCCTTCAAGAATGAACACAGTGAAACCAAGATAAATGCAGTAACCAGTGATCGAACATCGAGTATTTGGATAAGTGTGGTTCAATCCAAGTTGCTGAAACATGTAGTTACAAAACAAAGTTGGAAGAAAAAAAATTCCTTAGGAAGGAATACCTTTACATATGTGTTTTAAAATCCATATGTACATCAACCCAAAATTTTTATAAAAAGTTAGAAAAAATTAAACACGTATTTAACATGTACTTGTTTATTAGTCTGAAACATAATGTAATTTATCTAATAAACTCGTTATAATACTTATTAATCACTAATAAAGATTCAATACCCAGGTGAAAAT
>Ga0123341_1006821_pt1 | contig 10355 bp, 11 predicted proteins | sample Turbeapinknodule_FD_89959 | JGI IMG/M metagenome (GOLD analysis project Ga0123341, IMG submission 89959) | Root nodule microbial communities of legume samples collected from Mexico - Turtle bean Mexico pink nodule | ecosystem: Host-associated > Plants > Roots > Nodule | place: Mexico: Nepantla...
CAATTAAATTAGTTAAATTAATTATGTCATACATTTACATTTTATTCAAAAATATTTATAAAATTAATTGATTTAAATTGTGGTTATAGTTCTATAAAAAGGGTGGTGTTTCTATTTAATGGCATTACTTGATGTAAACCTTAAAATTTGAAAGAATTTTGATGAAATGCTGATGCTTGCGGCATTTAAAGAAAAGAATTAGAAAACAATAAACATGTAACCAAATAAAATAGAAAATGAATAAAAGAGATGAATCCTAAAAAATAAGTGCAAAAATATTCGTCACCTTAGAAAGCTTAGCAAGAGAACTCTCAGGTTTCACAAAGATTATTAACAAAAGAGAAAATTGCATTCAATCTTAAAAAGTAATTTCTACAAGGACTCTCCTTTTATAGAAACATGGCATGACCACCTTTGCTAATTAAAGAATAATTTCATGTGTGTTTAAATTTTTAAATATATTAGACTATTTAAATTAACTAAACCTATGTTTAACACCTAGTTAACTCTTGACTAACTATTCACATGAGTGACTCATTGATTTAAGGAAAAAATACATGATTGGTTAAGGAAGTAATTTCAAGATTTAAGGAAAAACTAATGATTACATGTACGAGAGAAATAGGTGGCTCATAGGATAAGGAAAAATCATGTGAAATAATTGCAACCAATCATGTGCTTTTGAAAATGACATGTGTGTTGGTTATAAACTTTTTATATCACAACCCTACACACGGAACTTGACTAATCATGCTTCTTTGAATTCCTTTGGATAATGTAAGGACTTTAAAAATTTGCATGTTTCTTTATTTTTTTCTCTTTCATAGTTTGGAGCACCACTCTTGTAAATCTCTTTTGGAATATTTTTTTACTGCACATTCTTTATTGTTCTTTGTTATGTTTTTCTTTATTCTTTTTTCTATATCTTTAACAAGTTTTTTTATCTTTCTTATTTACATTTTCTTCGGGGAGAATTAGTTTAAAATTTCTTTTGCATTACATAGAGAAAAATCATATACATTAAAACTATGACTCACACCATACTCATTAGCGAGATCTAATTGGTATGCATTATTTTACTACTTGAAAATGGTTATGTCCCCTATCTTTAAAGTTTAAATTTTCTAAAATTTGAATTTTTTTTTTAAGTGAAATCATACACATCTTCAGGTTAGAAGATAACATGTTTTTTTTTTCTCTATTAACACTACTTTTATATTTTTTTTCATCCTTCTTTCTATCACTTGTTTGACTTTGATATATAGATCTTTTATAAATTTTTCTCTTTCATTTGGAGCTCTACACATTATTTTCTTTGGAGTAGGAAGAGGATATACTTCAAGGGAATCCATGGATTAAACCCTAAACAATCTAAAAAGGTGAGTGAGAAGATGTAGAATGAACTACTCTACTATATGTAAACTCAAAATGAGGTATATGTGTTTTTTACTCTTTGAGATTTTTAATAATCATGCATCTAAGAAATTAAGACCACTTTTGTTTGACCATCTATTTAAAGATGATAAGTATTTGAAAAAAGATGTTTAGTACATAATTTATTTAAAAAAAAATCCTCCAAAAATGACTAGGAACTTAGTCTCTGTCATATACAATACCTCTAAAATGCCTATACAATCTAACCACTTCTTTAAAAAATAAATTAACAATAAAGATGCTTAATCTACTTTGTAGCAAATAATAAAATGACATTTTTTAAAACTTACCAACTACAACAAACATTGAGTCATGTCTATTTCTTATTCTTGACAATACAAGTACAAAATTTATTGAAATATCTTTACAAAAAATGTTAGGAATTAGAAGGGACGTATATAAACCTTGTGGTAAGACTTGAGACTTGGTCTTTCTACAAATATTTCATTTTTCAAAAAAAAAAATTGAAACTTCCTTTCTGCAAGTGAAGCCAATAAAAATGTTCTTTCAAAAAATTTAAAGTCTTATTAACACCTAAGTAACCCATAAATCCACCTTCATGAGTCTCCTTTATTACAAGTGTTCTTAAGAATCCCTTTACTACACAAAAGTTTTTGTCTTTAAAAAGAAATCCATCATTAAGGACAAATGATGACATCCTATTAATGAAATAACATGCTATAAAGAAAGCATCCTACCAAAATTAGTGAGGAAGATGATTACGAAGAAGAAATGTCCGAGTAACTTTAATAGGATGTATATTTTTACATTTGGTTACTCCTTTTTGTTAAGAATTATTAGGACACAGAGTTTGATGAAGGATAGCACTGGATGCCATAAACTATTAAAATTGATTAGATAGATATTCACAAGCATTGTCATTGCAAAATCACGTATGTATATACTAAATTGTGTTCTAATTTCATTAAAAAAAGGTTGAAATAACAAAGTTAACAAAATATTTGAAACCAGAAGAAGTAACACACAAGAATGACTCTAAATATCTGAATGAACTAAAAAAAAAGAGACAAAATTTGTTTACTAAAACTATCAAGGAAATACTAACAAATATATTTCTTTAATTGACATGAATCTATTCAAAATAGATAAATTTGTCAACTGACATGTTCTAATTGTACATGAATCATCATTAGAGAAATCGGCAATGCACATATCAATGGGGATGGAAAGAAATAGTAAAGGTCATGTGCCTCACATTTGATGTCAGTCATTCGACTCAATAATGCCTGATCTTTCTAGTGAAGCGATTGAGTCAATCAAGTAACAAATAGTAAATTAAAAAACAATTAAGAACATAATCAACACTAAGAAATGAGACGGGTTAGGTAGTACCAACACCGCAAGCTTGTGTTTGTGACCCAAAGATCTAAGAGAAGGAGATTGAGAGAGAAAGCATATGAATTACCAATGTGAGCCACCAATGTAGTCTTACTAGTGGATTAACATGTTGCGCACCATTTAACTGAAGATGCCTAAGCAATATTGTGTGGACGAAGGGTTTTTCCATGCAGTTTTCAACACCTATCAATTGTATGTCCAATGCAATGGTAATGTTCACATTTTGGACAATTTTTAGAATTAAGTATGTGAGAGCATTCAGAACTAATACTTTGTGATGCAAAGACAATGTTTTCACCTGCAAAGTCCACGTTTTTAATTCTGAGGAATACAGCGGAGCATAAATTATGTGGAAGGCAATAGGGTTTATTGGTGATCGCAAAATCTGATCCGGTAGCAACATACTCATGTGGCAAGCCATACAAGCCCAAAGTCATAAAGAACGTATTGCAGTGCGATTCTCAAGTTTCTTCTTCATATTTGTAAATGGAGGAAGGAGCTCACTAAAATCATGTAAGGTAACATGAAGCCACCCAATATAAGCATACACAGAACCCTCAAAACGTCGCGAAGCAAGTGTCTTGGCACACGCCATACAGATGTTGCCTGTCATTGGTATAAAGGACATGAGCGTCACTCCTCCAAACTGATGCACAAGTTTGAGTGAAGTGTGAATTGTGCATTTAATAACACTACGGAGTTGAGCATTAATCTTTATCAATTGTTCTCGATTTTTTGTAAGAACAAATCCAATAGGGGTATTAAGATGGGATTTGTAGTCCAACCCACTTACCCATAATCCGATTTGGGACAAGGCCAATAGTTAGACCCACTCATCTTCTTTATACTAACAATATGGTTAGAAAATATATAAGAATCTATTCTGGAAGTTGATGTGATGTTAGAAGACAATTTTTTTCTAGAAAGTTGTTGGAAAAAAATAAAATAAAAATTGAGGGCGGAAAGTTGGTGAGTTCAGCATGATCCAAGCCTGTGTTTGCTGGAGATAATGGTGGTTGTTGGAACATCGCCGAAAAACTCATCAAAGACGGTGCTAGAACACTGAAAGCAAACTTGAGAGAAAGGTTAGAGAACTAAAATCCTCAAATACCTCATTCTCCTCAAGTACAACTCTAATCTGAGTGTCCTGATATCCTTACTTACACTACTTATTATATTAGGCAGTTATCCACCCCTGTCCAACTAGTTATTAGTCACATCTATATTCCCCTTTACCTTTTACTTATCTATCCTGAGCTAGACCAGACCCTTTTAATAAGTGGTCTGCTATCAGTTAAATGCTGAAAGGGGAAAAGAAAAAGAAAGAGAATGCTTTTATTAGCAAGGACTGATACATAACACGATTAACAAAGCTCATTGTTCTTTTCCATGCTTTGTATGAAGATACCAGCAAAAACAATAATTGTGCTGCAGAAGACACATGGCAAATGCATTGCAAGAAAAGGTACCTTTGGAGAGTGGCTCAACATGGCATAAAAACAAGCATCAGTTAGGAAAAAAACGGTACTATGAATCTTGTGAAAAAGTTGCATTAAAATGTTCTTCTGTACCATCATATATTATATTATATTATGTTATAGATTATAATACACCAATTCAGAAAATGTTTGGTCTGAGCATACATGGTTAGCAGTACCCATAACTCAAGTAGAACTTTAACTTATATAGTGAGAACAAGAGCTGTAGAGCCATCGTTAAAAGATTTCTTTGTTTGCAGTAGGTTATAAAGCAAAATCTAAAGCATATATCCTATAATACACATGAGTTGGTCATTGTGGCCCTTGCCTGTAATTACTCTCCTAGGCATGAAGCCGACACACAGATGACAATAGCAACATATCATGATGCAGCTACCAGCAGCAATGAAAACAGTGCAGATTATCAGCAGAAATTATGACAGAAATAGTAATTATTACCATTAGAAAATGTAGAATCTGAGTCAGAGCATGAAATTCTGACATCTTCCAAACAACAAAGGGGAAAACTTGCTAACTTTAGTATATGTTTACAAATGCAACTTTTATCAGGAAACAAAGAAAACAAACACCAATCCACAAAAAGGAAGAAACAATTAACTGGAAAATATCAGGCACACATAGTATACCTTTCCCAGACATGTATCTACTGCATTTCTAATATTTCTATTATATTTTTCTCTAGTAAAAAAGTAATCATTGAAGACTTGAAGTAGCCACAGCATAAAAAATTTCCAGAAAACTAAGAAAACTACTTATTTTTTATCTAGCAATTTAAAATTAAAACTCAGGGATAAAAAGACATCCTTATTTGTATTACTTAGCAAAGAATGCATTACCATCCATATAATTACCATAGATCAAAGAAACCAGAGTGAAACAGTCTATTCTCTAAAGGCAACGGTTACAACCATTGGTTGTCAAACGCAAGAGTTTGTAGGAGTTCTGTAAACTTGACTTGTAAATTTTCAAGTGTTTCCTTCTTATAAAAAGTTATTAAGACAGCTAGAAATAACATAATAATAATTCAACAAAAGGTTGTCAAACTTGAGATGTACACTCGTGGGAGCTTAGTAAACTCTTTACAAGAGTACTTCATATGATAAAAAAAGATTTCAATAATATAATTAATCAAAGTAGTTAAAACAAATAAGTCCACAACACTAAAATAACTACATTTCTACTTCTATTTTTACTAGATGAAGATGCACTTGGATTGCAGTTGAATTTGATCCACTCCCAAACATACCTTAAAAAACCATGAATTTAAGAAATGAAATTTTCTAAAATTAAAAACACAATGCAATTGAAAAAAAAAATCACAATCTGCAAATATGCACTGCAGTAATATCCCCCATTAAAAAAATCCCAATTAGAAAATTTCCCCCCACTGCAGTGCCACTTATCTCCTCCAATTAAAAAAAAAAACTGCATGTCTGCCCTAAATCCCCAATTAAGAAAACAGAGCAAGCAAAAACAGCACAACACAGGACCATCTCTGATGTGAGTTGATTTTAGGATTGCACATTTTAAGGGTTGCACTTTGTTTATGAGTTTTTGTTTTAAGCAGAACTTAACCAAGTGATTAAGTAAGTGTGAAAGTTCACTTCTAGAGGACAAAGAGAAAACACAATTATATAGTGTTAATGATAAATAGGAGCAGAATTAAAGAGCAAATATGGGAAAGAAAGAAGATGGAAACCGAATAGAAAAAGAAGAACACAAGAACATAAAGGAATGAAAAAATAAAAAATATGAGAGGAAAGAGAAGCTTAGGATGATGAAGGTGTGGTCACACCACTTGGACAAGGAGAAGACTCCAAGATGAGTGAAGAGCCGCCATTTGAAGTGTAGGGCAATCAAGATAAGACCCAAATTCTAGGAGACTCGGTTCACTACACTCTGACACAATTTCTTTTCTATTCAAAATTCAAGTCTAAAATACAGGAGGCAAGACACTCTAGAGTGTCTTGGCGAACAAGATAGAGGGGTAGGGGTGTCATTTGTGAGAAACCTTCTAGAAGGTAGGTCAAAGAAACCCTAAACCTAGGTAGGTGGGCTTGGCATAAGCCCAATTTATGCTAAGTGAACCCTATTCTAGCTTATTCATCTATTTGTACCCCCAAAGTGAGTCTAATTTATTTACATAAACATGTCTTTTAAAAAAACCATAAGAGAGAACATTTGATGCTCTGGCCTGTGTCCAGTTCTTCTTCTGTTGCAGTCTTTCTGATGTTTTGTGGGGCATTTGTCTTGGATGCTGAGATGACTGACCTAATTATGAAGTGTTCATGGTGTCCTTAGTCATCTTCCTGTCGATTTGGGTTGAATCAATCTCTCTTACCTAATACCAGATCACCACCACCACAGATCAAAACTATGATAGAAGGGTAGGGGTGTCATTTGTGAGAAACCTTCTAGAAGGTAGGTTAAAGAAACCCTAAACCTAGGTAGGTGGGCTTGGCACAAGTCCAATTTATGCTAAGTACACCCCAATTTATGCTAATTGAACCCTATTCTAGCTTATTCTTCTATTTGGACCCCCAAAGTGAGTCCAATTGATTTACATAAACTTGTCTTTTAAAAAAACCAGAAGAAAGAACATTTGATGCTCTGGCCTATGTTCATTTCTTCTTCTGCTGAGGTCCTTATGATGTTTGGTGGGACATTGTCTTGGATGCTAAGATGACTGACCTAATTGTGACGTGTTCATGGTGTCCTTAGTCATCTTCTTGTCTATTTGGGTTGTATCAATCTCTCTTACCTAACACCAGATCACCACCACTGCAGATCAGAACTATGATGAACACAACCACTCCAAGACAGAAACACAACCACCGCAAGGAAGGAATGCGACCAACACGCGACAGAAACGCAACCACCGCACGACAGGATCTCGACCATCGCACGACAGGATCTCGACCATCGCACGACTCGACGCGACCACCGAACACAATCACAAACATAGGCAAGGCAAGGTGAGCAACCACGAACACAGGCAACCACGAAGACGATGAACGACACAAACGCACGAACTCTTTGGACTCGCCAACTCGGATGCGCAAACTCGCGAGTTCAACCAAATTCACCGAGTTTACAATGAGTCCACCGAGTTTACTCCAAAAATGAGTTTGCTACTGAGTTCAATCGTCCAGTATAAGTGGGAACGTAAACTCGAACTAGTTAACGAGTTAACTCACAAGTTTGATAACCATGATTTAACATTTTAATTTCATAATAATGAAAATAGTAAGTCTCAACATTTTTAATTCTAGTTTTAGCAACTGAGGCAGGAATTGTCATTTATTGAGTTTGATCCTATCCCACTTGCAGACATATAATGAAATATTAATATAAAACAATATAGGAATCGGTGTGAATACAAATTTCAATTTCAAAAGATAATATATATATATACACACACACATACATATATATGATTAGTATCAGCAAATTGGGCAGTGAAAAACATAGACTTGACACCCATATGAAGTATGCAAATTTGGGGTAGTGGAAAATGGAACAGATATGAATCATATGTGCAAATTTAATAGAAAGCTGGAAATTATGAAGTTGCAAAAACAAAACAGAGTAGAAGTTGTTAAAAAATCAACGAAATCAAATGGAAGGGAGCTGTTGAACTTTAAAGTTGACATTGTGGACTTGAAAATTGTGTCCAGTGTGAACTTGAAATTGAGTCTTCAACAGAAGAGGAAAACTTTGAAACCACAAACACAAATAAAAAAGAAATGGACAATACCCACAATCATGAAGAACACCAGTTACTGTGAAGAGAAACCAGACGATAAATAACAATGTTGCAATGTTGAAGATAAATTTGGAAGGATAGCAATGGTTAGTAGCTGCAATTAGAGGAACAACAGACTGCAATTCAAAATCCCTAACCTTTCTTCTATTTTTGCGACCCAAAATGACAAGGTAGGCGTTTTTATTGTAAAAATATGCAACTGAACTCCCCCACTCAGACCTAAATTCACCACCCGGACCTGAACTCATGTGTTTACAAAATAGAGTTTGCTTGTGAGATGACTCAAACCAAGGTTCTGGGATTGTAAAATCACCTGAGTGTACTACTTAACTCGCAATCTTTATTAGCATGGTTATATCAACTGAGTGGTGCCCAAAAATGAAGCTATTATTACATCATTACAATACTATCACTGCATCGAAAATTCAGTATATTGATTCAATTGAATTTGGTGAGTAAAGTACAATATGAGAAGCGGAAAGAGCATTTTGTTAAAAAATCCATTAACAAATTACAGCTACACTAGCAAGAAAAGAAACAAATTCAACTGCTCTAAAAACATGTTAAGAATGATTCTACAGGTAAGTCACAAAGTCCTCACCAAAGCATCGCAAGCCCTTTAGTTCCGATTCACCCTCAGCCATTTTTAATGCAAATCAACCACGCCAAGTCAATAAGTACACTAATCAATCTACAACAGAGTGAGTTCCTGCGGGTTCTCCATAGACTGTTTGAGAATATACTCAGCCCTCCTTTTCTTATCATCCCTCTCATCTTCTCTCCCAACCAATGCCACCGTCCGCGACGCATCCTTATTCCGAATTCTCATATCCAACGACTCCCCAATGAACTTCTTCCCAGTCCTAAACTTAAAATGCACAGTAGGTCTCACAGCGGGAAGGTCACTTCTGTCTCTCTCCCCCAACCCATCATCCTCATCAGCACCCAACCCTCCACTCCCAAGCATCTCAATTGCCGGAGCAAAGGCCTCCAACACCGAAACACGGTTCCTATCACCACCATTACCCTCATCCAAAACTGAAACCTTAACAACCGGAGCGACATCTTTATCAACATCCTTATGGTCATCATCAACACCTTGAGGTTCCAAAATAGTACTATCTGGTGAACCTGATGTTCTTGCTTTAGCTTCCACAGACCCATTACGCAACAACAACCGTTTCTGCAAACTCAACAACGACCTCTCAGCCTTCCTACGCTGCCTAGCTTGTTCAATTTTATCTTCACGAGGATCAGAAACCCTCTCATCCCACACTGCAGTGTGAATATACGTGTGGGGATCGGGCAAAGCCGGTAACCACGCGGGAATATGCTTCGACGGTGGAGTCTCCCCCATCTGATCAAAACTTGGAATGCGACGTCGTTCCTGAGCGACCGGAAACCGAGGAATCGGTTGAGCGAACGGAACCTCATCCGCCGATTCCACGAAGGTCATGATATCTCTGACTCCGCCGGCGCCGGAGCCGGAAAAGGCTCGTGGCGCTTCCAGGTCCTCGAACGCGCGAATCGCGTCGAAGACGGTGCACTGCGATCGGCCGGCGTGGTTCGCGTAGGACTCGGCAGTTCTGCCTACGTCTAGGAGGTAGCGGATTGCGATGTCGGCGAAGGCGTCCAGCGCAGAGGCAGTGGCGCCGTTGAACCCAGCGGCGTTGCAGAGCTGCGCCAACGCGAGACGCGCTGCGGCTCGGCCGAAGTCGTCCGACACGGCTCTTCCATCGCCGTTGGTCATGGTTGGTCTGGGGCGCAATTAGGGTTTCCGCGCGCGGCATTGTTGGCGTTCCATGGAGTTCCAATTCTTGACACGCTTCAATTGAAAAAGGCCTCGTTTGAGAAAGCAATACAAAGAGATGAAAAGGTTAAAGAAAACAAAGGAAAACCTAGTTTGATTTATAAAGCTTGCAAAGAGTGATTCAGAGTGTTCCAGCAATGAAACTCAAGCCTGCATATATAGAGAGTCAATTCAAGCCATACTAGCCTTTGTCCACACATTTTCGATTCTTTCTTTATTCATAGTGATTTCGAATGTCAAATGACATTATTTATTTATTTAAGATTATGTAATGTCGCTACAAGATCATAAATTATTTTTAAAAACTATTTGGTCTTTTATTAAAAAAATTCTCATTTCATTTCTAATATTATTTGTTATTTGTAAATATTTTTAATCCTCAAATTATTATATATTTTTCCACTAAATTTCCCGTTAAACTTATTTTATTAAGCCTGTATTTTTAATATTATAAATATTTTTTTCAATTTTTAATGTAATATTAAAG
>Ga0123341_1006822_pt1 | contig 10355 bp, 6 predicted proteins | sample Turbeapinknodule_FD_89959 | JGI IMG/M metagenome (GOLD analysis project Ga0123341, IMG submission 89959) | Root nodule microbial communities of legume samples collected from Mexico - Turtle bean Mexico pink nodule | ecosystem: Host-associated > Plants > Roots > Nodule | place: Mexico: Nepantla...
AAATTAGTTTCTAATCAATAATTTTCTTAGATATTTAGAAGTTGAATGTCATGATAATATCTCTGGGTAGTTTTACCGAAATATTCACATGTAGAAAACTTTGTATCATACATTAGAAAAAAATCTTTCAAAACTAATATATGAATATGATGCAGTGAACCTATGAAAAAATCGCTTGAATTCTACTCCAAATAATTGTTATTAAACAACAATAATAATAATAAATTTTATGTAATAGAAAGTGAGGGGTTGTCATATTCCATGACATAACAGCAAATGTTTGTTTGTTTTTATTAATTTCGAGTGAGAGGAAAAAAAATAAGTTTCCTCATTAACAAGTGTCACAAAGCCCGCGAACCTCTCTTCATTGTTTAAGCTTTACACCATTTTATAAATGTAACTAACAATTTGCTAGATCAAAAACAATGAAACTTTTTGTTTATTACTTTGGATATGATTCCCTAGGTTTTAAAAAATAATGAATTTATTATATTTGCTATGCTTAATTCCATTAATTAATCTATGTACGTGTAAACGCTTGCCAAGTGTTACAAAGAAACGTACTGGTTTTCTTTAATCATGGCATTCGTATTCGTTAGCATGTGACAAAGTCAATTGTTCGATTGTTTTACGCCAATCAAGGTTGGTTTGATTTGTGACGACTGTCCACGAAAATGGAAGTGTTCCAAAATGTTAATTAAGGGCAATATTAGATGGCATTGCTTCTTGTTACTAGTGAGAGCATTTGACATTACACTTGTTAGATTACTGAATTGCGATTTCAAATAAACATTTCCTAATGATAGGAGTTTTAACATTCATATGTTGAAAATATTTTAATCTGCTGATAAAAAAAATATTTTAATCTATTATATATAATTATTGAATAGCGAGAGTTTTTGTTAATGATAGGAGTTTTAACATTGAAATTCATATGTTTGAAAATATTTCAATCTATTATTAGATAATTGTTCAATACTGTGTTTTTGTTTAAAATAATTTCGAGTTCTAAAGTGAATAATATCTTGAATGTGATGATTGATTATAGTGATATCTTTTCAAGAATTTGATGTCGAAATATTTGAGATCAATGGTATTTAAATACATATTTTTCTCTTAACTTATCGAGACTTTTTTTTAAAAATAAAACCGTGATGGAGTTCTGAGCTCTAAAGCGAGCAATACTTCAGATGTGGGGATTGATCCTAATGATTTCATATCAACATACTTTATATCAGAATATTGGCGCTTAGAAATGAGGTTCCAAAGACGACGAACCCTGAACCCTAAATTGGGAGCTTGTTCCAGTACGCCCAATAGCCTCCTATCACTCAGGAGTTGAGGCCAATGACGCTTTAAATATATATTTCCCCTTAACCCTTTAAGATATTTTTTAAGGACAAGATTGTAACATAGTTTCAAACTTCAAAGCGGACAATACCTTAGATATAGTGATGAGTCATAATAATATTATTTTAATGAACTTGAGGTCAAAACAAAATTTTATAACTAATTTGTTTGAATTAGTCCACATGATATAACTTTATCAATGACTAAATTGTTATTCACTATTAAAAATATTATTTAAAAAAAACCAACTATAAATTTAAGAAAATGACATGTTTAATTAACATTGAACATTGACTAAGATGAGTTATAATGTATTAATATATTTTAAGAAAACAGTAAAATATATACATACCTTAATCTATATTAATCACAAATTTAACCATATAAATGAGAAGTGTTAATATATATTATTAATGAGTCTCAAAGTGTTTTTTAGGCGTGTTTTTTAGGAGTGAGAAATTTATTAGTAGCAAACACGATTATAAATGAGGCTAGGAGGAAGAGAAAAATATGTTGGTGTTTTTAAAGTTGGTTAATGGTTTCCATAAGACTGTACAAGTTAATGTACCTGCTTAAAAGATTAAACTTATTTTTTGTGAGAAACAAATAACTTGGATACAATATTAATTCTAGCTAATGATAGTCCACAAAGAAATACGTATAAATATAGGTTTGAGACAAAGATATCTATTAGCTTTGTTCATTTTTACTATTATATGGGAGTGTTTGAGTGGGCTAATGAAGAAAACAAAGAAAATTATTTTTATAGTGTAAAGTGAGGATGAATAAGGTGAAAGTGGGTGTTTTACCATATTCAAATTATATAATCATTTTAGGGAGGCTAAGAAGGAAAATGGAATGGTCATTACAAGCACCATGAGAAGTTTTAAATTAGTATTGGAACTTAAAGTCAACTTTTTTTAAAAGCAATTTGGCAATCTTTGGATTAGAGTGGGAGACTATGGAAAATTATGCAGAAACGTAAAATTGTAGGATTATAAAATTTTCTTTTAGTTATTTAGAGATTCTCAATTGGCTAATTTAAGAAGGGAGGAGATATAAAATCCTATTATTTTGAAATTTACAAAAAAAATAAAAATATCCTTTGTAGGAAGATTGGGTTTGTTAAATTTGGTGTTACAATTTTACTTTTAGTTCTTTAAGATACCTCATAAGGATATTAAGAAGTTTATAGGAATTCAAAATAAGTTTTACAGGGCACCAATGAAGAACAAAAGAATATATTTAGATAAGTTTTGAGAAAGCTTATTATTCAAAGTAACATGGAGATCTAGTAATGAAATATCTATTTTAATTTAATGAGGTTTTTCTTGAAAAAATAGAGACGACTTTTTTAGAACTAGAGTAACTCTTTATAGTGTAGGATTCTTACTTTTTAAATATGGAGACCAAAGAAATTTCATTGGTGAGGATACAAATAAAAATACTTTAATTTGGTGGAGAAATTTAAGAAAGGTGTGTGGAGGTGAAAAGGTGAGATAAAATGGTTTAACTTTAGAAAATTAGAAGATGACTCAGATTAAATTTTAGTTTGAAAATGGAAAGGTACTAATTGATTGTCAGATAATTTTAATAGATTTTACCTTATTTTAAAACAAAAATAACGCAAGTGGATAAAAGACTTATGGAAATTGAGGTTCTTTAGGTGAATGAATCTCTTTGTTTTAGGAAAGTATTACTATATTATTATCATTAGAAAAGGAAAAATACTAAGAATCAAGGAGGGTAATTTTGTATTGAAGGAGGATTCTAAAGCTTTATGTCAAATTGACCTATATTCAACAACATAAAATAGATAATTAGTTGGATTTGTATAGTGAAAGAGTAAAATCCTTCAAAAGTAATTTTTTTCACAAGGAGGTTAAACAATAATAAATTAAAAAAATTAATCTTAGAAAAATAAGAAAGATGATGGATCGATTTTGTCTTGAGTAAGAAAAGTCACTATTCGTGTACATTTTCCATTATTTAAATACTATACCAAATCCTATTCTATGTAAAAATGATTGTTACACATGATTAAGGTCAACATAGTTGTACATATTATCCGAAAGTTCACTTTTTGCATAAAAAATTTATTACCATCATGCTTAAGAAGAATGAATAATTCATTCTTTAATTTGCAATTACAAACAATTTATGACGGGAGAGAAATGTGTGCTTTAAGGTAATAATCTTGACTGAGACAACATTCTACAACATACTAAATTAATCATGGAATAATAAATTAAATAGGTGTATTTTTCAGGTCGAAAGATCAAAAGATTAAAAGGTTGAAAGATTGAGTGAAAGATAAAAAAAATTAAAAGGTCAAAAGATTGAGTGAAAGATTGAAAAATTAAAAGGTCGAAAGATTGAGGGAAAGATTGATCAAGAAGTAGGAAAATCAACGGTAAAATTGAAAAATCAAATAAGAAATGAATAAATAATACATTATTGTAGCAAAGTCCATTCAATAGGCCAAAAACATGGAAAGTATGTTTAACGAAGATTAGGTACAAAGAATAAAAGTTCAACAAGAGTGAATTTTATTTGATAATTAACTGAAATCAATTATGACTTTATCATCGGAACTCCTTGCAGATACACACCTACCCATGAGCGAATATCGAGACCAAAGACTGAGAGATCCAATTGACCGAGTCCAACGAGTGAGAATCCACAAATCATATCCAAACGCAAGTCTAAATAAAAGGAATAGTAAATCAAAAATCCAAACCAAAATAAAAGACGAGAAGTTAACAAATTCGGAAGAAAGAAAAAGTTTATTTATAGACCATATAATAACAATAAGTACGAGAATGAATTATTTAGTCGTTTATACCTTACCTTCATAGGTTACTTCGGCTGCCACGTTAATTCATAAATTATGAGTTTATTTAATTTCTATTCTCACTAATTTATTTAAATCTCTTTAAAATATTTGTAAGGGTTTAATGATCATATGTTCACAGTACAACTTCAAAACAGCAATAAATAAAAAAGGTAGTATGACCGTTAAGTCATTGTTGTAATATATAATAAATTTAAAAACTTTAATAGTAACCATGTACTAATGATATAAAATAATTTTAAATCATCACTCAATCATAAATTACTATTGATATGATTTTTAAGATAATCATTATAAAAGTAAAAATAGCGTACCATATGCAATAAAATTGTTTTAAATTATTTTGTAAAATCTTTTATTATTTTTTGTTATACATTTTAAAATTTTGATTGAACAACACTGCAAAAGTTTGTCATATATGTTTGATTTGATTCATAAAAGGTGAAAAGAGGAAGTGGATAAAGAATATGGACTAAAGAAAATGATGAGGAAAAAATTCAAAAGATGATGCTTAAATTAGGGAATTGCTAACAAATGTCAACTTGCATCCTATCAGTCAATGAAATGAACAAAATATTTTCTGTAATTTTTAAATAAAAATATGTACAGTTCAAAATGTATTATGGATTTAATATTTTGAATATATTTATGAATTTGGGTTTAAAAATAGATTTTGGATTTTTTTTAAAATATGTTTTTGGATTTTATTTTTTAGAATATTTTTTTTGAAATATATTTTTTTATTCCAGAACTTTTTTTAGAATGAGATTTTGGTTTCCCAGTTTTTATTACAAAATTTTATTTTTGGAATACAAAAATCCCATTCTAGATTTATTTTTTAAAAATTGCATTTCTTTGTGATATTAGTTTTATACTTATACAATTTACTAATTAAATTTATATAAAATTAAAAATAATTAAGTAATGATATTTAAATATGTTTACTGGAAATTAAAATGATATTTTATAAATTAATTTGAATATTTTCAATGCCACAAATTAAAACTATAACAGTTCACACATTTAATGTAGAAAATTCTCCTGGAACCTCCATATAATTTTAAAAATTTAAATATATTTTTGATAGTATAGCAAATTGGACAATTCAAGCACTTTTTTTTTCTATTTTCAATATCAACTTTTACAATTCAATAGTGAAACCAGATCTAGAATTATATATTGAATTGTACCAAATCAATTTTTTTTATAATTTACAAGTTGGTTTCTACAATTCAATATACAAGTTTGCATTCAATTTCAACTATTAGTATAAATCAATATTCAAATAAAAAAAGTTGTATGAAAAAAAATGTATTTTCTTTTTAAAATTGAAATTGAAGACAACTTTTAAAAGCTATTTATAGGAACTATTAAACAATGTATTGTCCACTTACTTACTAATAGTAATCTATCTTTTCTAATTTGACATTTAAAAGGTGGTTTATAAGTGTTGCATGCAGGTGTCTCATACCATAACCTGGAGAGAAGTTGGTTTCTAAGTTTCCATTACAGCTTAGGAATCAACTTTGATTCAATCTGTTTAACACAAAATGTTAAACAAACTGAATCAAAAAGTTGGTTTTCAAGAAACAATGAAAACTTTGAAATCAACTTGATTCAGTCTGTTTAACATTTTGAACGAGTTGGAAGTTGAATAATGCAGCAGCTCTCTGGAATTCTACGTTGCAAATACCTGTTCTGCTTCTCATGGCTAATTCCGCAGGAACACACCCCATTGGTTTTGTATCCGTTACAAAATCTAGTTATGGCCATGCATGCAAAAGACAGAAACGTTAAGCAGGGATGAGCAAGTGTATAAAATTAGTGAAAACATGTTGATTTCCTTTTGCGAGCATGTGAGAAATTAATTAATTCATACTGATAAGGTCAAGAATGTTTAAGCCATTAGAAAAAGTGGGTCTATGTGATGGGAAGTCAATGCCGACAATTTGTTTTTCATGTTTGGCCATTCCGGTAGTTGAAATCGGATTTGAACTTGTATATGGAATTGTATGTAAATGACAAAAACAAATTGATTTATAAAATTTTCTGATTGTATAAATTACTATTTAAAATAAAAAAGTGTTTGAATTCACAAACCCAATATATTATTAAAGATATATTTAGTTTTTCAAATTTATATGGATGCAGGAAGAATTTGCCTTTATTGCTTTATTGTGTGTTTGTTTGTTGGCATATTCTTCCTACACCAGATCATTTTGAACTGAACTCAATATAAACAAGAGAAAAAATCAAGATATTTTAATGAAATGAAAATTAGAGTTTGGGTAAAATGTGCACTCAATCTGTAGCCGCCAATCACCCTTCATTCTTCTCTGATCAGTGAGCCAGCGTGAAAGCTTACAGACTTAAACGAAGAGCAATCCAAGCACGTTCATTGTTCTCGTGACTGAGTCAACGACGGAACCATACAAACACCGCGACGAAAGCAGCTTTGAGGCACCGCGACAACAGCAAACGAAGTCACCAGAAAAGGAGACGAATCGCAGAAGGTGAGCTGTAGCTAAGAGTGAAACGGTTCCTCCACCACCACACCAACAACACCTCCTCTACACCTCAAATGAACATCAACTTCCTCTGCACCTCACCCCTATACCTTTTTTCAGAACAAAGAAGACAGGAGCAGAATGGGGTTTTAAAAACTTTGTTGGGTGCACATTCAAATTGATATGGTGCAGGAGAAATTGCCTTGTTTGTTTGAGAACAGCGGCCCAAAAACTTTTTGTTGGGTTTAGTGGGCTGAACTTTTTTTTTTCTTTCAATTTTCTTTTTAGGATAAATAATCGACCTTAGGAATAGTTATTCATAATAAATTGATAATTTCTGTGAAGCGCTAGTAAATAAATATAATAAAACACGAACTATCATCATTAAAAAATCTCCGAAGATATATAATATTTTTTGAAAAACGTGCTAGTGCTTTACTCGTTTTTAATGCTTTTAGCATTAAATAGGACAAAAATAAAAGCTTCTCACATTAATTATTCTGTTTATACTTTTATACATATTTATTTATTATGGTATCTGTAGTTAAATGAATTTTTTCTTTTGAATAAAAGTAAAAACTATAACAAAATCAAAATAATCTGAAAATTCGCAAATGTATTACGAGTGCTGATAAAAAAAAAATAGTATTTCGAGTATTGAGAGAATTTGTGTATATCCAGGTAATTTTAAGTTCGGTACAGTGTGATTTTTTTTATTTTTTTTGGGAAAGTAATTGACTTCCTGAATTTTTTAAGTAAATGTTATCCTTTGAGATTATTCGAATTGTTTCAAATTTCAAATCTATGAAGCACATGCTTGGTTGGCAGTGGAGTTCCAAAAATTTAGCATGAAAAATTGAACTCGCTGCAAGTGTTATTTCATATACATCAGGGATAAATTAATTTATTACACTTTAAATTACTAATTTTCTATCTGACAATGCAATTTAAAATTATATGAATAGTACTCAAGAAAATATAATATAATTTAAATTTAAAAATATAACTCAATGTGATTTTTTTTCTTCTGTTTTTAATTTGATTTTGTTGAAGAAATTTACTGAGACTGTGTGGCAACATGCAAGTAACGTAAAATATTAGTGGTGGAATCGCAGAGTCTATGCATTATCACTGTTCTTCACAATGTTTGAATCATCACCACATGCAAAGTCTTTAGCAGTGAGAGAAGAAAATTCAGACTATGTTCTCAGGATTAACCCTACTCTTCTTACCAGGATCTCTCTTTAAATTTTTTTGAACAAATTCATATAAAACATAAAGAAAACTCTTATAGATATAAAACCTTAAAATAATATATATATATATATATATATAATTTTAAACTCATTATTTTTTTAGACTTCTAATTCTAACTAATCTTGGATAATAATTTATACAAAGTAATATTTAATTTATAAAATACACCTTTCACAACCCATTATAATAATATATATTAAAATTTTACTAAGTGAAGTCTTTCATAGTTTATACGACTTTACTTATTACTTCTACACGACTTCAGTTGTATTAATTTTTTAATAAAATTTTATATTATTAAAAAATAAAAAATGAAAATTGGTTTATTGTTAAGTCTGAGTTCACTTCTCTAATGAGATTTGATTTATTCACGCAACAACATAACATAATTTAGCTCACATAATGAATAACTTTGTCAAGAGTAGTTGTTTCATTTCATAACCTAATACAAGTTTATAAAACAAATTAGAAAAATCACGATAAGTAAACAATATGTGTAGTAAGGATGTCCTTGAGTCCAAATATGGATCCTGGGAGGATGGTAAACTCAAGTACATTGGTCCATATAAAGTATAGATCTAGATGATGGAATGATTTATCCAAAGTTAGCATCTCAAATCAGGGAAGTAGATGGTTCAAATCAAATCTGGTTTGGCAAGTAGGGTCCGAGAAAAAGTTCAAATTCTGGAAAAATGAGTGGTTAACAAACTCTCAACTCAAAGAGAAATACCCCAGAATCTACAATAATTCCTTGCTTAAAGATAGTCCTATTGGTTGCTTCAGAAGATGGTCTAACGAGAGGTGGGAATGAGATTTCTGCTGGAGAAGGGAGTGGTTCGAGTGGGAAAAACCGATGGTAGAAGAGTTTATGTCAAGCTTGTCACAGGTTTCCCTACTCCCAGAGAATGAGGATTTATGGTTATGGAACGATCCCCCGTCTTACAGTTTCTCGGTAAAATCTGCTTACGAAAAGTTAGCAAACCACGAAATTGAGGGTAAAAATTAGTCGTTTGCATATCTTTGGAATCTAAAGGTTATGCTATCGGCTCAGTTTTTCATGTAGAGGGCCTTATCGGATAGGATAACAACTAAGTTGAATATGCACAAAAGGGGTTTGACGTTGAGGGATACATTATGTGCGTTATGTGGAAGGGAAAAGGAATCAACTTCACACATTCTTGTCTCATGTAAGGTATCAACTACAGTCTGGAACTTGTGTAATAATTGGCTTGGAATTAGCTCGGTGAACCATAATGAGTTGGCTAATCATTTTGAACAGTTCTCATATATCTGCTTTAATAAAGAAGGAAATAGTTTGTGGAAAAGCCTATGGGTATATGTGATATGGTGTATCTGGACACATAAAAACAAGGTTATCTTCAATCAAGCAAAGATAAATGCAGTGGAAATCCTTATCATGACACAAGTTCAATCTTGGGCATGGATGAGTCATAAAGTAAGGAAAGTCAAGTTCTTTTTTTCTGATTGGATCTTATGTCCCTTAACCTTTATTAACATGGTAACAAAATAATTTTTTGTATTAAAAGCTTTATTTGCTCCATATTTGCTTGTTTTTTTTTGTTTGGTGTTAATGGTTTTGAATGAGATTTTTGTAGCATGTATCATTGTTGTGAAATAGTTCTGGTTATGCTTTGGTACCTTTGAATTGGCTGAAAGGTGTGGAAGGTTGAGTTTTTTGATGCAGGGTATGTTATGAAATGAGAGGTGCTTTACTACAAATATGTCATTAGAACAAGGCTTTGGAACTAAAATCAACAACATCTGTGGTGCAATAATGATAGGGTATATGCAGATTTGGAGAGGAAGATGAATTTGAATGGTCATCTGCCATATGGGTTTTGCATTATTTTGCAGCAAACATGGCAAACCTTTTTTAGTTTAAGTTTGTTGTTGTTATTTTGTTCTATTTTTATTTATCTTTTCTCAGCTTGTATAAGGGTTGATACATATCTGAAATGTTTTTTTTAATTTAATTTTATTCTTTGCTAAAAAAAAAAGTATGAAATATAAATACCCATATTTATGTTGTCCTTTTAACTACATTTTAAAACTTTTTATTGAAGTTAGTGACAATCTAATGGATGCAAAGGAAATAGTTTGCTTAAATTTTAGAAACATTTGCTTATACTTTCTCACAAAGATTACTATAATAATAAAAAGAATATAGATGTATGTGTAATTTGAAAAAAATTATATTAAGAATGATAATGTAATTTACTCTTAAATTATTTAGAAGAATAACTAAAATGAACAGGGAAATATAAACATTAAATAAAATATAAATAAGTAAATAAATGTATTATTTATTATTATCAGTATCTTGAATTATAATGCTAAAATAATGAAATAAATATTAAAAGTAGAAC
>Ga0123341_1006823_pt1 | contig 10355 bp, 10 predicted proteins | sample Turbeapinknodule_FD_89959 | JGI IMG/M metagenome (GOLD analysis project Ga0123341, IMG submission 89959) | Root nodule microbial communities of legume samples collected from Mexico - Turtle bean Mexico pink nodule | ecosystem: Host-associated > Plants > Roots > Nodule | place: Mexico: Nepantla...
AATATACATAAAACAAAATTTTACTTAAGTTATAAGTAAAAACTATAACATATAAATAAACCAAACTTTTAAAAGTAATTATAAAATTTCAGTTTAATTTTTTTTTTTAAAAATAAATTTGGCTTGAGCGAAAATTTGTTCGTTTGAACGAAAATTTGTTCGTTTGAATTAAAATGAACCAACGAGCACTCCAAAATTTTCCCATTTTTGCTTAAACGAAATTTCATCTTGTTTGAGCGAAAATGGACTAGATAGTACCTAAAAAATTACTCCATTTTCGTTTAAACGAGATCTCATCTCGTTTGAGCAAAAAGGGACTAAAATGTATCTCAACCATTTCCGCTTGAATGAAATCCCATCATGTTTGAGCGAAAATGGATCCGAGAGCACCTCATATTTTTATTCAATTTGTTATTTTATCAAATATACTAAACAAAAGTAAAAAATTCTCTGCTAGAGTTGGATAATTACTCAAAATCAAACAAAAAATACTTGACAACATTATCCTTTAAGTGATTCATCAAACTATTTAAATACATTCATTTACTTATTCAAATAAAAAAACAATATACTTTTATAACATCTATACAATTTCACATTTTAATCTCAATCAAATTCTAATATGCTAAACAACAAGCAATCCTGCAATAAAATTTGAGACTGGTGACCACGTCACCCCTACATTCATATCTTCTAGCCTAGGGTTCTATTGAAAATTTAAAACTAGTTTTTTTTAACTGAGCTTGAGTAAATGCTAAAAAAGAGCTCCAAACCTACCAAAAACTTAATGGTAGCTTAACCTGCACCACAAAGTCTTGATAAAAAAAATCCAATTATATCATTAGGACTTTAAGCTAACAGAGGCTAGTCCTGAAGATTAAAGAGTCACATGCAACACCTAGATTAAAACAAGCCTAACAAGTTCAAAATTTGACTAAAAAAGAATAGCAAAAAGGAACTTACTCTATCAGAGATTCTGATCGAGCAGTCTTATAGTATTCACTATCAGGAGTCTAATGGGGGGTTCCGATTATCAAACTGATGAGTGAGGATGTCAGAATCTTAGAGAGAATTGAGAGAAAAAGAAAAGAAAAGTTTTAGAGAGATGATGATTCTTTTAAAATGAAACCTAAATAACTGAATTTTCTAATTATAACTCTTTTTTTTATTTTAATAATAAAATATCCAAATGTCATTTAAATTATACCACATCTAGTCTAAGATTATTTTCTAAATCCTTACCTAATATACCCCGGAAGAGAGGATGGAAGGGAAACTTACAAAGACCAGCCACATAGTATCAATACCTATCTATTCTCCAATTTTTCAAATAATTTTGGAAAATATGGCATGTGGAAGATATTTAAAAGATGAGGAGAATGGAAGAGGTATACATTTAAAGGAATCTGGATAAAGGGGTAATAGATATGGGTTTGTAAGGTTATGTTAAGTCAATAATGGTAAAATGGAATATGTGAAGGAGGAAATGATTAAGAGAGGGTTGAGAATCTTAAGAGTAAGATTTATGAAGGAAAATACGGTGTTAATTACAGGTCAGAAGGGTGAAGATGTAGGTAGGATTATTGAAGCTAATAAAGATTAACTTGGAACCATATTTGAAATTGCAGGGAATAAGCTGGTGTAGGTAAGATGCAGACCTCTATTATTATCTTTATGATCTTTATGGAATGAACATTGTCTTATTAATGTGGTGGCTCTCATAGGCTCCCTGGTGTCAGTTGATGAAGTTACACTGCTATGTGAGACAACAACTCCTTTATTTTTAAGCTTCAAAATAACTAAGAGAACCTGGAAAATGTGTGATAGGTGGGTGGAAGTAAGTTCATTACATCATAATCATCATAATGTTAACTTTTAACATTTCCATCTAATGAAATTAAATGGAAAACAAAACATAGCATGAAAGGGATTATGGGTAGCATGGGGATAGGGAACCATAGGCATTGGATGATATTTAGGCAAGGAAATATAGATGTATGTATGAGTATGACACAACTTAATGCTGAAACACAAACTTTTAGGTATTATATTTTCATATTCAGACTTGTACTAGTGCCTAGTGCAATGCTTAAAAACACTGAAATATAACCCGAGCTTATGGCACTGGTGTAGAGAAAATAAAAAGAGTGCTACAAAAGATGGAATAGTAATTTAAATCGTGATATGGATGCCAATTGATAAGAGGTAGGAGGGGATTTGAGGTGATAAAGATTATAACTTTTGGTAATCTGAAAAAATGGGATCTTTGTGAGCATGAAATGGTTAAAAATAGCAAGTTATAAGTGACTGAACCACAAGGCTAAAGTAGTTAATTGATAAGGATAGAGAAAAGCTAGTGTGTGAAATTATAAATTTGCATACACATTGGTTAGGGCAGGGAGAGAAAGGGTGGATGGTATTTTGAGTAGTTTATTTATTACTATTGTGTGGCACTTTTCACATGTTACACAGTGAAGCAAAAGAAAAATGGTTGGTTTGGTTGAGGAGGTGTGGTTAGGAAGTGTGTGAGGAGAAAGAGAGGGACATTAATGTGATGACAAGAACATGTACTGTTACTAGAGAGTTTCCATTGAAGAGAGGAAGGGTAGGACAGGGATAGTTTGGGCATTACAATAAATGTAAAACTGGTTGGTTAGCTAGTCCCTTCAACACCCTTCAACGTCCTTTACCACACCTCCAAAGACACACAGAATAGAAATCACACCAAAACTAACCTCAACACCTTCATACATACCATAAAGCAAACCAACAACAACAAATTACAACTTCAAAAACACACATCATCTCTCTGTTATTCTGTTCTGTTTTTTCTGTTCTGTTCTGATTTTATCTGTCTTTCTCTTTCTCTCTCTCTCTCTCTCTGCCCCCCTTATATTCTTCTTCTTCTTCAGAAGGTTCACTTCACTTTCAGAAACCCAGTTTCTCATCTGGGTTTTTGCCTGTTGAAGTGCCAAGTTTGAAGATAATATAAAAAATATGACTTGGAAGAGCAGAGGAGAATTCCCTTCTAGGAGCGTTATTTCGCAGAGATGGGCACTGTTTTTGTGCTTGGGAAGCTTCTGTGCTGGAATGCTCTTCACTACCAGGTTCCTTACTTTTTCCAACTCCTATTTCTCCATTTCGCACTTTTTTTTATTCATAAATGATTATTTCTTTTGGGTTTTTAAGTCTGATTCATTCTGTTTTGTGAAACGAGTTCGTGTATTCTGAGTTGTTTGTTTAGTCTTGTAATCACTGTTCTCAGATCTTTATGTGTTTGCGTGATTAATTATTGGCTTTCGTGTGTTTGATTCGTTGACTTGCTTGTGTGTTACTTTTCTTGTGTATCTTGCGTCCATTGAAGCTCGTAGAAGAATGGATTTAGATCTGGATTCAATTGCCATGAATAATTCTAAATCATAGTAACCTTCGGTTTAAGATTTCATCTTTACACTGTAGGATTGACTCTTATTGCTAAGTCAACTATGGCGTCTGGTCTCAATTCCTGGTTCAGTTCTCATTGCTTATGTTTTCTCAATCTATCTGAAAATTTAACCGCTATCTTTAGAGTAAAAAGCATCTATGGGTTGAGTCTAGCAAAAGGGACTAGTCTCATATTATGGAATCCAGGTCCGAATCTCCATTGAGAAAAGCTTCTATATTTAATGTCCAATTGTATTTCGTTCAAGATTGTCCCCAAAAGGATACTCGTGGGAAAAAAAGGAACAATGTTTAAAAAGGAAAAGAAGATACTTTGTATGTTACTTGGCACTTTCGTTTTTCCCCCTATGGTAGTAGTTGTGTAATAACTATATCTGTTAACTTTGAACCTGAAAAGAGGTTTGGTTAATTTTTGGATCTGGCTTGTTAATATTTCAGACAACTTGTTTGTCGGTGAGATAGATTTTAATAAATGTAGGTTCATTGTATAATCCGGTAAAGTGGTTATTATGTCATGGTACTTTTTTTTCTGATGAGAAATGTTAATGTTCATAACAGGATATGGACTATTCCTGAAAACAACAAAGGACTAGCCCGACCAACGGCTGCAGAAGCTGATAAATTGAATGTAGTTTCAGAAGGTTGCAATTCCAGAATTGTAAGCACCGATAATCACGTGGTTGCTGAATCTTTTCTACTTTTGAAATCTGAAATTCATTAATTTTTTAATGATGTACCCTTTAGATGCAAGAATTGGAAATGAAGCGCGATAAAGACATTTATGGTGAAGTTTACAAGAGCCATAATTCCATTCAGTAAGTTATATGCAGAGCCATGATGATACTATTATAAGTCTTGTTAGTATTATTTTGTTATTTTTCATGTCAAACTTAAGGGAGAGTATTGATGTAGAACGTTGGACAAGACTATTTCAAACTTAGAGATGGAATTGGCTGCTGCAAGGGCAACTCAGGAGTCTCTACGAAGTGGTGCTCCTGTTTCTGATGATATAAGGATGAGTGAATCATCTGGTAAGAGAAAGTACCTTATGGTCATTGGTATTAATACTGCATTTAGCAGCAGGAAAAGAAGGGACTCAGTTCGTGCCACTTGGATGCCACAAGGTTTATAATTCAACTCCATTTCTCAATATTTTCAGCTTTCTTTTTCACCATTTTATCTAATTTACTGGTTACGTTTTGTGATGGATGGTTCTTTTGTTAACGTGGAAAATAGGTGAGAAAAGAAAGAAGCTAGAGGAGAAGGGCATCATCATCCGCTTTGTAATTGGACACAGGTAGATATGCCATCTCTATTTAAATGATTTTGTAACATAATTAGTGACTTTATCATGCTTTTGTCTCAATCCAAAATCAACATGCTTTAGTAAAAGATTGCATGCAATTATTAAACCTTCATGCATTCAACTATGAAGTTCAGATTCACCTCTTAAATATTCGACACCGACACTCATATGACACGTATTAATGAAGTGTTAAATTCAACAAATATTTGTTGTGTTTTTGACAATTCTAACACGATTTCAACACAATTTTAAAAATGATAAATACAGTGATTTTCTAAAAACTCACACTTAATGTATAAGCTTTTATTATGATTATATAAATAAGGATCAAATCTTTTGAACCAGCAGTGAAAAATATCTTTCTGCCACAAAGAAAAAACCCAGTCATACTTGTTTACATAAATCTTGATTGTTACTTTATATAATTCATAATAATATAATATATATATCCGTGTCCCATATCTTACGTTTTGGAGATTACACATGTCGAAGTAACCGTGTCCGTTATTTTAGTGTACCGGATATGAGGTGCTACACAAATATGACACATCCATCAATTTATCAATCATAACCAATGAATATATTTGACGAATTATAATTGATCTTTTTTTTCTCCTTTATCTAGTGCTACATCAGGGGGTATTCTTGACAGAGCTATTGAAGCTGAGGACAGAAAGCATGGAGATTTCTTGAGGCTGGTAATTTGACACATGCGTTCCTTTTTGCTTCAGTGCTGCTACCTCCACATCCATGTCCCTTTCCACTTATTTATACTTTGTTTATGCAGAATCATGTGGAAGGATACCTTGAATTGTCAGCAAAAACAAAAACTTATTTTGCTACTGCTGTGAACTTGTGGGATGCTGATTTCTATGTCAAAGTTGATGATGATGTTCATGTAAATATAGGTATTAATAGTTCTAAAAAATCTAAAACTCTCCAACTGTATGTATAAAATTAGCATGAGGAGTTGTTGTTTTGTAATTAACCAATCCCTTTCTTGGGCGTAGAACGTGTTCAATTGTTAACAATGTAATAAAATAACTGTACCACCAAGTCCTAGCATGAGTTTCATGTTTCCATAATAAGTATGCATGATATTGTTTTAACATGTACTTTCTATTCTGAGTCTCTTGTTCTTTCTGCTTCAGCAACACTGGGGGAAACTTTAGTTAGACACCGATCAAAACCACGGATATACATTGGATGCATGAAATCTGGGCCAGTCCTATCTCAAAAGTAAGAAGTACTTGTCTTTTTATCTTTGTTTTTGTAGAGTTGAATTGTTAAGGCCTTTTGACTTAAGCTTGTTACCCGCCTTCCTTGTTGTACAGAGGAGTAAGATACCACGAACCTGAGTACTGGAAATTTGGAGAGGCTGGAAACAAGTATTTCCGACATGCCACAGGGCAGTTGTATGCCATTTCAAACGATTTGGCTACATACATATCAATTAACCAGTAAGTTATAATTCATCTCATTTTTTAGAATTCCAAATGTGAGTTTGTATCATATTAAGTAGAAATGTGCTTGAAGAGCAATATGTAAAAAAGAAAACTCACATATCCATCGGTTTAAGGTTTTTATTGGAAGTGATGTCTTGACTTTCTTATATTAAATTTTCATAGCTCATTGGTGCTGAATTACCTCGACATTTTCCCACAAAAGAAGACCCACATAATACCCATTATAATACCATAAAATTCCTGTAGTATGAGTGTAATTACATATATAAATTGAATCAAATCAATGGGCTAAAGGGCTCTAATATTGTGTTCTCACCCCGTGTGTTAATGTTTTGTTTCAGGGATGTTCTTCACAAGTATGCCAACGAGGATGTGTCACTAGGATCTTGGTTTATTGGACTTGATGCGGAGCATATAGATGATAGAAGACTTTGCTGTGGCACTCCTCCAGGTGACTATTTTTCCAGAATATATAGATCAAATTGTGACTCTTAAAAGACTTATATGATCACACCATTACCTATATGGTTTGGTTTCAAAGTATCATCAAAAGTCAACACTTTCAAACTATTAATTTGGTCACTCTTGCTTGCAGATTGTGAGTGGAAGGCCCAAGCAGGCAACATTTGTGTTGCATCGTTTGATTGGAGCTGCAGTGGAATTTGCAGGTCTGCTGAGAGGATTAAAGAGGTACATAGGAGGTGTGGAGAGGGTGAGAATGCTTTGTGGAGTGCCTCTTTCTAGGAGGTGACATTCTCACATTGGAGTTCTTCCTAACTCAGGAAGATTATATTACTAAGGCAATATGAATCAAGCCTGCAAGATTTTTTTTTCTCTGTTTCTATAGTTTTGTGCAGTGTAGTGAAATGTTATTTTACACAAGAAATCAGTTGTGAGAGAGTGTTTGAGAGAGAATATGATGCTTGCCCCCATGGACCTTCTGCATTTTAAGAGGAGATTGACCATGGTAGCAGAGCTAGTAAGAAGAGGACGCACGAGATGCATAGTCCACATCATATCCATTCTTTGATGCTTGAAGGGCCACTCGGTTTGTTCATAGTTCCATGGCTATCAAGCTCCTAATAAATAGAGATATAATTGGTGGCTGTTGCTGCCTTTGCTTCTTCTGCCTCAAGTTCATTTTTCTGTTTTGGTTGAAATCAAATGATTCAATGATATCTACTTGTTCTACATCTAAATTTGGCACACCCAACATGTAAGTCCACTGAAAAACAAAAGGAAAAAGAAAGAATAATTTGAACTTCAACCTTCAAATAAAGATGGTAATTGGTAATTTTCTTAAGGTATATACTACTTCAACCTATAATTGTATTTTTTTTTTAAATTACTCTTCTTCGGACTTTCTCTCATGAATAGTTGCTTTAATATGAATATTTTTATCTAATGAATTTCTAATTGCAGTATTTGTTTGACAAAATAGTTAAACATAAATTTTATTATGATACTTATTAACTGTGAAAAGTGAACAAAAGTATTGTATAAAAATATAATATATAAATTGATTAAAAAATGTTTTAATATAAATAGTATAATGTTACTTTATTCATACTTGTATACTATATTTATCATATTTTATCATTAAAGTTCCAATATTTTAAGATATTTTTGTTAAATTAAATAATTATCTGTTAATACTTTAATTCTATCACAATATTCTTAATAAATATATAAGTAAATATATGAATATAAAAAATAGTTATGATTTAATTACATTGATAAAAAAGACAGTCTTCATGAAGTTATCGTGACAAAAAAGTAATATGTATATTTTAAAAACAAAACGTTAAAGTAGCGTAGGAAGAAAAGAAAAGAAAAGTTTAATTTTAATATACGATTACTGTAATTGTATGTCACCTTACATATAATGTTTAGTAATTATTACTATAAAAGAAAATATGCTTTACTTATGCAATAACCTACACTAATTCAAATTGATGCAAAATCTTAATAACGATACCCATTTATTAAGAGAAGTTTGTTTTCAAGATTTTATATTATTGAAAATGTATTTTGAAAATTGTACTCAAATGCTAATATATCTATTGGTATTCGTTATCAATCAACCATTACAAGGAATGTATTAAGATAAAAGTAAATTAACATAAATTTAAACTGTAATGCAAATGTTAATAATGGGATATAACTTAATCTCGATCTAACATGTGTCCAACAAAATCTTATAAATATGTTTAATAGTTAAAACAAATGTATTTTATTGTTACCGTATTTATTACGTTCAATTACGAATAATTTAGTGTTGGAAAACATTTTACAGATACATTTCTCACTCGAAATCAAAGGTCGAATATCAAATACAAAAATGAAGAGTGGGAGGAAATATCATTGTGATCAATGCGAGTTATTGTCTTAAAACAAAAATGTTATAAACATAAATAATATGTTTTGTTAAATTTTCATATTTCTAAGAATAGTTTTAAAATTCTAAATTGATTAAAATAAATAAAAAATAAAAGTAATAATAGAGATTAAAAAAATCCTTATTCCCATGAAGGTATTCTCACCCCTTAGAGCAAAAATAAAATGTGTACAAGGACATGTAGCTTTCCTGAAAGTAAAATATATCGAAAATATTTTTTACAATGTTCTAACAAACATAAGTTTTACTTTCATTTTCTTGAAAATGAAAAAAAAATGAGTGAAACAAATGCCTCCTAATGTGTATTAAAAGACAAAAATACCACGTTTGCAAGTTGTTTGTTTGGTCATACATAATTTTTTATTGTTAAGTCAAGTCAATTAAATATGCTCCATGATGGATTATTTGTATGTACCTGAAAATTGCAACCTATAAATTACTTGATCATCACGTAGGTTGTGGTTCCTTAAATTAAAAGGCAGGGTTGTTCAAAGTGCTCAAATAACTGGTTTAGGAATTTAAATTCTATTGAGAAAAAAAGACTAGTCAAATAAACTTATATAAATATTACAATTAATGAAAATGAATATTCCTTGTCTGATGTGGTGCATCAAATGAAGTGCACGTAATCGTATGAAATCGCAATGAACCCTAATTGCAAATGAAAAAGAGACAATGACTTAAGCATAAAAGAGAGAAAAATAGAGAAAACAAAATACAAAAAGAAATTCTTATTTACTTGTGTATTAGAGAGTAAAATACATGGTGTATATATAAGAAAAAGACTAAGACCTAGCTGAAACAAAAAAGGAAAGTTGAGCCAAACAAACAAAGCTCAATAACTTAAAATAAAAAAACTAAAGATGTTAGCACCCCTTAAGCTGGGGAGTAGATATTTGTCAGGCCCAACTTGGATTTGAGAGTAGAGAACTGTGCGGAAGCAAGGGGCTTGGTGAATATGTCAGCAACTTGCATAGCAGAAGTAATGGGCAGTAGTTTGAGGAGACCAAGGTTAAGTTTTTCACGAACTAGGTGAATATCAATTCCGATGGGCTTAGTGCGTTCATGAAAGACTTGATTGGATGCTATTTGAAGGGCATATTTGTTGTCACAATACATGGTTGCAAGCTGGGAGAGAGGAAGATGTAAATTCTGAAGGAGGTAAGACAACCATTGTAGCTCACATGCGGTGGTGGCAAGAGCTCTATACTCGGTTTCGGAGGAGTTGCAGGAGATAGTTGGCCGCTTCTTTGATTTCCATAATATTAGGGACTCTCCTAAGTAAAAGGAATATCCAGTGACAGATTTGCGTGTGGTAGGACATGTTGCCCAGTCAAAGTCACTAAAACCACAGAGGTGAAGTGAGCTAGTATGAGAAAAATATAGTCCTTCACCAAGGGTGCCCTAGAGGTAACACAAAATACGTGAGACAACTTGTTGATGATGAGTTGTGGGTGCAAATATGAATTGGCTTAAATTGTGGATAGCAAAGACGATGTCAGGTCGCGTGTTGGTTAAGTAGATTAGACGTTCAAGGAGTCTTCTGTATTAGAAAGTTGCATCAGCATCAAGAGGGGAGCCTTGATCGGGAGAGAGACGGGAGGTATGAGTCATAGGGGTAGCCACAGGTGCATAGTCAAGCATGCCAGTTTCGTGAAGAAGATCAAGAGTATACTTGCGTTGACTTAAATGAAGACCAGAACTGTTGCGAGCAATTTCCAGTCCCAAAAAGTAAGTGAGATGA
>Ga0123341_1006825_pt1 | contig 10354 bp, 10 predicted proteins | sample Turbeapinknodule_FD_89959 | JGI IMG/M metagenome (GOLD analysis project Ga0123341, IMG submission 89959) | Root nodule microbial communities of legume samples collected from Mexico - Turtle bean Mexico pink nodule | ecosystem: Host-associated > Plants > Roots > Nodule | place: Mexico: Nepantla...
ATTTTATTATTATATTATGGTCATTGTGTCATTTCTTATTCCCCTCTTAACTGCTTTTAATTTTTTTTTCATTTTATCCTTACTTAATAATTTATTGTATTTATTTATTTGGTTATTTGGAGTGGAGAAAGTGGAGAGATTGATTAGTTACTTTTCTGTTTTAAAAAGACTTTCTTCCCTATGAAATAAAAAATTAAAGATATTTGTAATATTTTGTGGACCACTTTAACAGAAAAGTGGAGATTTGGTACGTTACTTTTCTGATTTAAACTAATATTCTTTTTTTTATTAAAATTGTAGAATTTTAAAATTGACTTAAAGAAACAAATTTTATGATTCTCCCCTACACATACACATAACCCACGTATCCTACTTCTCACTTTCTCTCTCCTATAGGTACCCACTTCCCACTTTCTCTCTCCTATATAGGTACCTACTTCTCACTCTTTCTCTCCACTACGCATAACACATTCTTTTTTTTACCATACTTCTCACTTTCTTTTCTCTTTCCTTTTCACTTGTAAAATCATACTTTCATTTCTTTGATTAATCTTTGTGAAACCCTAATTTGACATTTGTTTCATGAAATTGTAATTGAATTCAACATAATGATGATGATGATAATGTCATTTTAAATTTTGAAAATTCATTCATTCTCTTTACCATATGTAACTTTTAATTACCGTTCTCCACTATTTTATTAACATACTCTTTAACTGTATACTCTTTAACTTCTAATTTTAATGTTATTAAGAGAAATTGTTTTTGAAAAATAAAAAAATACTAAAGAAAAAGAAATAAAAAATGCGGATACACACTACTCTTTAAATGTATACTCTTTAACTTCTAATTTTAATGTTATTAAGAGAAATTATTTTTGAAAAATAAAAAAATTATTAAAGAAACAGAAATAAAAAATGCGGATACACAGGCACGTCACTGCCTGTATTCCCGCTAGTATTAATAAAGCTAACTCAAAATAATTTTTTAAAATTTAGTAACGATGTTATGATAAAATAATTTCAACGAAATACATAATATTCTAGTGAAATTTTTTCAGAAAAATTATTTACTTATAAGTAATAGGTTCTTTCTCCTTCCACTTTATTATTTAAGATATGCACCCAGCATAAAATTTAAAATATAATATTGTTCTTGTTTTCTTTGTTTATTTATGGATGTAAAAATTCAGAATAATTATTATATATTATGGATTTAGATATTTAGAAGGTCATTTTCGCATTTTATTTAAATTTTTTGATGATCATATCAGAAGTGAGTTATTGGTTCCAAATTTTTATGTCCAGAATGGTATTGAGGATTCGATATCCGAAACTCATTTATATTTACTTAAGGATCTTGGGATTTGAAATGTCATTTATGTTGTCCAAATAAGATTCTGGATAGTCAAATGCAGAGGTGACATTATTTTCGAACTTGAATATCCAAAACTTTATAATTTAATTTATGGATATGAACAACTAGGACACAAAGTCTTTTAAATCATTAAGAATAAAACAAACATTAGTAAAGAGTGGTTCAAATCAAGAACACATTTTACTTCATTTGGTACATCATTTAAAAATATATAATTTATAATAAATATTTTGAACACATTTTACTTCATTTGGTAGATCATTTGAAAATATATAATTTATAATAAATATTTTGAACACATTTGATGTATCTATAGAACTTTTTACTTCATTTGGTAGGATCATTTGAAAATATATGATTTATAATAAATATTTTGAACATAATATTATATTTTAACACCAAAATCGCAACCAAAATTATGTATCTATGTATATATAGGTGAAATCATGATTAAAAAAGATTAATGAAAGCAACCAAAGCACATACATAATAAAAAAAGTTTAAAAAAAAAAAGATATTAAGTTTATTTAATTCAATTATTTACCCTTTCCAACCCAAATTTCAGCTATTGAGAAAAAAATGAAAATGTATTAATGATAATAATTTCATAAATTGGAATTAAGAATACAAAGAATGAAGAGCTGCATCATCGACTTTGCAACCGACAATCTCTATCAGGTAAATGTTGTGCCTACTCAAAATAGTTTTTAGAGTGAGGGATGAACGGGAGACAAACTCGTTTATGCTCACAAAAAGTAAGAACCAAAGAATACAATAATTTTTTCAAATCATATATGAACAAATTAATACAAATGACACATTGTAATGTGATGATATATTTATATGTTACATCTATCATAACCAGAGAACCATGATGGTTCTGCTAGTTTTGCAAGCTCGCCATACTCTGCATTATTGTGAAATGGCTCAAACTGATCATTAAAACTGTTTTGCTCCTTTGAGTCGTCATAACTGGGCATGACGACATCGTCATCATAAGTTGGCCGTACTGATTCCTTCGGCAAACGTGCTTCTGCAAGGAGCTCATTGAGTGTGATAATCTCCTTCTCGTGCTTCTTCTTCAACTTGTCAATTTGTTTGTAGGCCTTGGCAGCTTCCTGTTCTGCATCCATAGCCCGTTTCTGCAAATTACATGTTAGTCAACCCAACTGACCCAGCTGTTTAAAAATTTCACCACTACTAGAGAAAATATTCATCATCAACTGCAGCAAATAAAGACTTCAAATTTCAAAAGTTAATCGTAGGAGCCAGTTTCTGCAAATTTCATGTTGAAAAACTGACTGAGCTGTTTAAAAATGTCACTACTACTAGAGAAAATATTCATCATCAACTGCGGCAAATAAATTAAATTGAGTTCAACGTCAAAAGTTATGACTATCATTTTCTCAATTTCTTGATGGCTTGAGAGCGAATAAGAAGACATGTTCACAAGAAATGCCAATAAACAATTTAGTCCTGAACAAACTAGGAACACAAGTTTTCTTGTTAGGAACTAAATTATATACAACTATCATAAAAAATTACGATGCTATGATGTTGACAGAAACATGGAGGCGGAGAACAGTGCTGGGGGGAAAAGCATCCAATACTAGTGAAATTTTAATCATAGCAACTAGACATAACAAAAGGTCATTCAGTTAATAAAACCAAACATGGAGGTATTTTGACTTGTTGCTAACCTGTGCAGTAGTGACAGTTTCTTCAGCCTCTTTAAGCCGCAAAAGCAGTTCACCAGCAGCTTGTACTGCTTCTGCAGTGTCCTTCAACTGGGACTGTAGGCCCTTATTTTCATCTCTTAAGATTCTCCGTTCTTTTTCTCTTTCTGCTTTTAAAGCTGAAATTTCAGCAGCAAGGGCATTTATGAACTTGGACTCTGCACCTCTTACTCCTGCTCTGGAAGCCGCTTTCTTGACATCCTCAATTCCATCTTGGATCTGTCTATGCCTTGCAAGCAAATGGATGTGTTTCTCTTCCAAATCTGCATATTGTTCTAAAAGTCTTGCATGCCCTTCTATAGCCATGTGAATGGCTTCCTGAAGCTCCTGAGTACACTGCCTCTCAGCATCTAATTCCCGCTTCCTCTTTTCAGATAGCAACCTGCTACTTTCTAGCTCAGCTCTAAGTTCTTCAGAAAGAGAAATCCACCTGCTTTCTGCCTCTGTCCATTTAATTCTTTCTTGTTCAAATTGTGCTAGAATTTCATTTGCTTCATTATTCTTCTTGTATGATGCTAGAATTTCATTTGCTTCAATATCGTTCTTGGATGATGTTTCATTTGCTTCAATATCGTTCTTGGATGATGCAAGAATTTCATTTGTCTCATCTTTCTCATCGGTCAAATCTGGAATGGCAGTGAGGGTTGCTGCCGTACTGGGATCACACGAGTACGTCAATTGCAATAACGGATATTGCTTCCTTGATGATGTGGATGAAGAGTCAATATAAAATTGAAGCTGGCTTCTCAAACTTTGTATCTCTTCCATCAGTACTTCTCTCTCCCCAAATTTGTAGAAATTTTGATACTTTTCCAATTCATCTTGCACAGTTTTCAACTCTATCTGCATCTTCAAAACTTCTGGATGATTCTCGTACTTATCCTTCAACAGCTGTTGATAGTAATTATACATTATGAGCATAAAATATTAGACTATTGTTCATAAATGTGAAACCATAAAAGAACATATTTCTACCTTGTGTTCATGGTTAAGTGCCTCTAGTTCTTCCACCATGAACTCTTCAGTGGGTAAAACACCATCCACTAGGCTCTCAAGACGAAGAATTTTATCTTCCCTGGTCTGTGCAATTATAGCATTGCATTCCATCTCATGCTTGTACTGTTGCACCTACAAATACAAGGGAGGCATTCATTAACAACAACGTACACAAAAAACAATGATATGGTTCTAGATAAAACAGAGAATTTTACCAGGCGATTAAGCTGCATTATCTCAGAAGTCTGCTTGGCACAAAACTCTTCAAGTGCCATTTCTCTCCTTATAGATTCTGCCAAAACCTTTTCTACTGCCTAAATAACAGAAGTAAAAGGAGTTATAATTGATATAATAAATTCAGGTTCTACATAAGAAAAGCAATTGAATTTTTACACCTACTTTGAGTACTTGCTTCTTTGGCTTATCAGCAAACCCAGGGCAATCGAAAGGTACTAACTGTAGGTTTGAGTTATTGTCAGTGTTGTTCACATCAAGTTGTGCTCTGCTTTTACAATTACTACAGGTGAATAAAACAGAATCTTCTACAACATCATCATCAAGAGAAGTCTGCAGGCCCACATCAACTTTGTCAACTGGAAAAATTAATCTAGATTTTCTTGGCCCTAATGAAAACCTATATGCAGATTGCCTCAAAGCTGAATTGCGTTGGTAACTATCAATAATTTCAAGACCATGGCGTATGCTTGCTGCTAAATTTTCTGTTTTATTTAGGAAATTTGGAGCTGTCTGACTAGAACAGGCCGAATATGAGTTTTTCTTGTTGCTAGTTTTTATTCCCAAATCTTTTTCAACATGAAGATCACTCTCAGAAGGAGACAACCCTGTTGATGTCCTCAGACTTTTGCAGCTGGTACTGATTCTAGGTGAAACACTAGGAGCTGGGGATTTAAGGATTGGGGATAAATCACAAGCAACTACGCAGAGGCTGGCAGGTGAGACACAATTCATTGCTGCACTAGGAGAATCACTGGGCACATCTGGGGCTGAAAAACCAGCAAAACTTCCAAGGTCAGACTCACCCATAGTACAAGAGAAACGGTTTCCTACCATTTCACATGATGATTCTTCACTAAGATTTTTACTGCCAGGCAAACCAGGTATATTTTTCTCCTCACTAGGTTGAGTCAAATCCTGATCATCAGTGTTCATTCCATTGTCATTATCAGCTACAGTATTACAATTACTCAGCATAATGGCTTTGCAGGAAACTTCATCATGGTCCTCAACACCTTCCTCATCAATTTCCATCTCCTCATCACCATCTTCATCAAGACGGGGTAATGGTGGTGGTCGATTCAGGCTGGATTGTAACAAATTCAAGCTTCGCCGGATCCAAGCTGCTGAATGACCTCCATTTGAGTCCATTGTGTTGTAGCCATTTGCTTTCATTCGATGGAGCTCATCCTGTCGATATCATACACTTCTAAGTTATTTCAATTTCAAAACAAAGAATGGAAAAACAGAAGGTGATTTAAAATTTTGAAAAAACAAAATATACCCTTAGTTGCCGTATCACTTGCCGCAAGTGCTTCACATCTTCTTCCATGACTTCATTAACAACTGCCTTGTTCTTGATAGCTTTGGCACGTTGCGCAAATCTCAGTGTACTAAATGTTTCACTCCTACAACTGCAGGACCAAGCCATTTAAAAATTCTGTAGTGCAGAAGGATTAGAAGGTAAAATAATTTAAATGACCAGTGCTTCACATACTACCTTTGCGCTGGAGAAATAGCACAAATCATTGCTAATTTTGCATTTCCTCCAAGAGACTCCTGCAACAGAAATGTTAACCTCGAATCTCTATAAGGTATATGCCGCTGCTTTCCTGTTTGAGAGACCTCTGCAAGAATATTTATCAAATTCCTGCAGTACAATTTAACCTCAGTAAAGTACTGGCCCCGATAGAAATCCTTGATTCCAAAAAACACTTGCATCTCTGTCATAATCTAGTTTTGTCATTTCCTCATTTTACTGGTCTAAATTACATTCATAGTGTCCTAATAACATTAAGAAACTGTAACTTCAGTACGGAACTGTCCTTGTTAACATTTATCCTAGCACCTGAAGCTTGCACTTCAGGATACCATGATATTTGGCTTATTTCTGAGGTTGCATTAAAGCCTCGACAAATCACATACAAGATTTTCTTCTTTCTTGTGTTTCTGGCTTGGTATTCACCATTTGTAATTATCTTTAACACTGATATTTTCTCACAGTATAATACACTCACAAGTTAAACCATACCCAAGCTGTGAGAGTGATCTATTAATATTCCCAGCTTCTTTCAATCGCTCTCCTGCAGCACCTGTTGATTTTTGTCGTTCTGAACCAGCTAGATCAACAAGATTGATCCTACTTGTTTTAAATCTGCTCACACCATCTGCTGCACTCTGCAAACATGAATTTACTTCAAAACACCCTCCAGAAAAGTTCTTTTGGCAAACAATTGCTGAGAAGAACAAATTCACGATGAATAGATTTCTTAAGCTTTCAATTGCAACACCCTGAATTTTCATATTAATCTAGTTTAATCAAACCCTTTAAGTTGTCTGAACTAGCATAGGATCTATTCTTCTATCATATAATATCAGCAGTCCACTCATTATTACTAAGAGTGCAGATTACTGGACAATTTCCATGTCATGAGATAGTGTATCACCTTGCATCGAGATTCGACTACACAAACTAAAACAGTGTGCGAGCGGGAACTCTCCGAATTTATACTGGTTGCACCGGTTCTCCTGTTCGATAATCCCTGCATTATGAAAGGCAGATGACAGTAAAACACGTTATATGAAAAACGTTTGAAGCAGAGTTTCTACACAAATGTGCTTTGAGAGACTCTTTACTCTTCCAGAAATCTTTACAATAGTGAAACTAAAAGTTTAATTTTTAAATAAAATAATATCAATGCAGGACATAAAATCTCTCCATTTTCTTCTGGCAACCAATAAACAACTTCAGTGCTTTCCATTGAGTAACTCATCTTTTAAAGCATAGAAAATTACCAGCTACAAAACAGCAGGCTAAAACTAGTTCCACACTGAGGCTAATGATATTGCCCCTGAAGACTATGCTCAAAATTGAGTCATAAAAGAAAGAAAACATGTGTCTTAATACAACACCAGTGGTAGGGTAAGTGTGACAAATACCTTTATTAAAAGCTGAGTTACATCCTTAATTGAAGACACGGGCTCCTCTGAAAGATTTTCAACATAGACACCAGATTTGACATCTTCTCGAATCTGGACAAACAAAAATATCAGTTCCAGCACAAAACTATGAAGCACGAGAAAAATAATTAACACAGATGGTGTTTTAGAATTTACCTGTAGGTTTTTCTGATTTGGATCCAATAGATCCATGATTTGCTCATTGTATATCTGCAAAAACAATCTTCGTGTTAAATGGACTTAACTGACAAGGTTAAACAGGTCTCAAACAAGGAAGAAGCAATTTAGAGTCAATCAACCTCAAGAAAAGAACAGTTGCACTGATAGTTGAGTTGCTTGTCAGAATGCTTAGTTTGCTCCTGTGCAGGAAATGCAACAGTTAGTAAACGTAACAAAACAGTGCAAACACTCTTCAAATAATTTTACAAGAAACCAAAATTCAATGCTTACTTCATTTATGCGTGCAAATAGTTGCTGGAAAACACGGGGTGCAAGTCCTTGCTGATCATTTTCTTCCAACAAACAGTTGGCAGGACCCCACATTGTGTAAGTCTTCCCACTCCCCGTCTAGCAAGTTCAAAAACACAACATCATCAAACTCAACAGCACTGGAGCAGCAGCGGCAGCAACAGGACAATACTAAAAGTTAAATTAAAAGTCAACGGGAAGAAGAAAACCTGTCCATAAGCAAAAACTGAACTATTGAAACCAGCCAAGCAATGCTCCACCAGTGGCACACCAACGTGTTCGAAAATATCGAGCTGAAAAACAGGATCCCAAAGCGCATCAAACACCGAAATCAATAATTCCGAAGAAGATAAAACCATGGTTTTAAACTGCGGTTTCATCACAGTCCTTGTGGCCAAAATCGCGTTAAGGGAACATTTCTTTCAAGCCAAGGATAAAACAAAAGAACGGCACTGATCATAACTAAAAATAGAAACCCTGCCTGAGTAGCCACAGTGTCAGCAACGGAATCGAAGGTGAAGTTGTGGCCATTGATGGACAACGAATCATTGGAAACCTTCTGAACAGTGGGATCTCCTTCGTCCTTGTCGGGACAGAGCGGCCTCATCCTCACAATAACCTGCAACAAAGGCAAGAAGAGAGAAATCGGAGTTAGATAGAAGGCATCGGAAACCGATAAGTCGAAAACCCTAAAATGAGAAACCAACCTTGACGCCGGAATCGGAGGGCGCGGGGAGTGGATTGTCGGTTAGGGCATCGGCGGCGATGGCGAGCTTGCGCTTGAGAGGGTTGGAAGAAGGTGGTCTCGGTGGCAAGGGGCTCTTGAACTTAGCGGGGGAAGGGACGGCGAGATTGGGATCGGAGGGAGGATCATTCTCTTTGGAGGGTTTGTGCTTGCGAGAGGGGCGGTGTTTGGTGGAGCTAGGAGAAGGGGTTGGAGTTGCTGAAGAAGCAAATTCTGCGTCCCTGAGAGGGTTTCTTGGGAGCATGAAGTGCTTCATTTTGGGGCAGAGAGAAGAACACAGAGAGAAGAACAAAGCGAGAACAACACAGAGACCGAAGGAAATGGGTAAGAAGAAAGATGATGGAGTTTGAAAAGAGCCGTTGGGGCGATAGGGATTTGAATTATTAGAGGAAATAGTTGAGAAGAAAGAAAAAAGAATGAGAGAGAAAGAGAATAGAGAGAGCGAAATTAACTTTTTGAATTCGTGTTGGATCTGGAGCGTCTCAGTGGATCCGGATACCCGGAACCAGGATCCGATGGATTCCACTCGGATCTGGAACTTATCACGAGATTATCACGAGATTAGACGAGTACTTAACAAACTTAATATTAAATAAACTTCATTAACAAATACATTAAAAACTAAACAATTGATATAATCATCTCTGCAATATTAATGGAAGTGGATTTTATAAATTTGAATGTCAATAATAATAACACTGTCGTAACTCCTTAGAAGTTAAATTTTTTTAATGTTTAAACTTTTATGATTATTTAAAAATTACTTGATTAATCAATTAAAAGTCAATCAAATCACCACGTGTCTTCTTTTAATGTCACCTAAAATAAAGTATGATGACTTTCCTTTTAAAGATAAATAAGTTATGTTTTTTTTAAACCAAATTTTACCGGTCAGGTCCATACGATTGAGTTGAAGTTCAGTGTCCGGTTAAAACTGACCGATACCACTATATCAAAGTAGAAGACTAACGACCAATCAAAGGTTAAATATTAAATGGTGTATTTTTAATTACTGATTAAATCTTTAATTCGTTCCAATAACAAATCATTTACAATAATTATATAAATAAGCACAAATCTCAAATGATAGGTATGTCATCATCGGGTACTAATTACACTGCATACCGAGTGTCGAAGTCTTACTTGAGTTTCAGAGTACCTTTTGCAAGTATCATCCGAGTTCGGAATTCACGAAGACAAGACGTGGAGGAGCTAAAAATACAAAAGAAATTCATTCGAGAGAAATGAGTGAAGATCAAACCGACCAACCGACCGAAAAAAGGTTCAATAATTATCTTGGTTCCAACTTCGTTCGATAACACAATTTAATTACATTTTTAAAAAAGACAAATAATTTTTTTGTTTGACACAAAAAATATATATTTATTTTCCAAAGAAAAATTATAAGTAACATAAACTATATCAAAATACTAATTTTTTATTGAGATGAAAAAATTGGTTACAAATATAATTGCTAAAATTTGCAAAATTAAGGCATTTTTATCCTGATGTATAGTCATACTTATGTAGTTATATAATCTCAAAAAACAACATGTATAATTAGTGAAGTATAATATTATAAAATATGTAGATAAATTTATACTTGTTAAATATATATATATATATATATAATGTTTCTATAATTAGTTAATATTTTTTTTTCAATTATTAGTGTGTTTTTAAGATAGATTTAAAGGCATAGTTGTAATATTAAGCCACTCTTTTTTAAATTAAGATGTTTTTAATTCTTAAATTGAGATATTTCCTTTCGAAGATAATCAAGATATCTCTTTATATAATCATGTAAATTAACCAATGAATCAGTATACATAATATG
>Ga0123341_1006826_pt1 | contig 10354 bp, 5 predicted proteins | sample Turbeapinknodule_FD_89959 | JGI IMG/M metagenome (GOLD analysis project Ga0123341, IMG submission 89959) | Root nodule microbial communities of legume samples collected from Mexico - Turtle bean Mexico pink nodule | ecosystem: Host-associated > Plants > Roots > Nodule | place: Mexico: Nepantla...
ATACTCTTAAAGTTATATGGTTGAACATGATTGTTTTCACGTAATCATTTATAGATCTAAAAGCAAATTTGCAGAGATGGAATCCTGATTGTAGCATTGTTTTGTTTCAGATCGAATCTAACCCAAGGGAAACATGAATGCATTTCAACCAAAAATTATGAACAGCATAATTTTAATAAACATGACCATGTATTTTACCCATTCCAATGTCACATCAGAAGTTACAAACAGTAGTTTGTTATTTCTTTTGAAGTGATCTTGTATTGTATGCTATTTTTTGCAGAACCAAGTATCCGAAGATTATAATTATGAAGGAAACTTGTTAAGGCACACTTGTAGTATGAAAATCACCACTATCATGTTCTGTTTTCTTCAGTGTTATATATATTTAATTTCTATCTATTAAGATTTAACCATTGGTGGAATCAGTTTCAAAAATGCTCACAGTTCCATGGAATTTTCAAATTTTTTTATCGAAACTCGTTAATATTTTTTTTGTTGTCTCAAGAACTCAATTTGTTCTATTATTTATAGATCTTAAACATTATCTCTGAGAATTGAGCAAGCAATAACTGCTAGAAGATTAATAAAAGTCATTAGAAAGACAAAGTTGACACAGTGAAATCATTTATTTTAACCCTTCTATCATTTAACAAATACTGCAATAAAAAATCAGTTTCATAGGGAACAAAAACTGATATGGCAATCAAAATGTATAAAAGTGTTCGGAACTTAGGCACTCTAATCTTCTTATAGCTGCTTAAGGGAATTTTGATAATAAGAAACACATTATACGAGTTTTATATATACAAGTATTGGACCATCTATCAGCTAATGTTTTTAAAAGTTAAAAATTTGTAATGAAGTTGTAAACATAAATAGTTCTGAAAGATAAACTGAAACCTAGAATTGGTAATGTTATATTTGTTTCTTAGTGAGTAAATGTAAAATTGTTTTATATATAGAAAGTTCATATATCACTAAGTTCTTTTTGGAACACAAGAAAGGAAACAAAAGAAATGTAGAATCATGTCTTTATTTGTTTTTGAATTGTTTTCACAAGATACATCTTTAGAAGTATCAAAGCTTTTCTTAGATGAGCTTTCACTCAACACAAAAGTTTGAAGCAATGGTTATTTTTCCAAGACCTATGCAAAGAGATCAAGATGAGACATAGAACACAAGTACTTTACATTTTTCTACCTTTCTTAAGTTGCTAGTGTTCTTTGTGGTGAGCTAAACCTTTATGTATCTTAACAAGGTGAAGTTACTATGTGGGCTTAAATTGTCCTCTTTGAGAGCTTTTTGTTGGCAATTGCTTCCTGCACCCGATCAATTGTGACTGGCACCCGACAAACTTTTTAAAATCCCATTATGCCCTTGTCTTGCACAGAACAACAACAACACTACGGAAAAAATTATCCGCAAGTCAAATGTCTCTTGTGGATAAAAATATCCGGAGGCCATTCTTCCACAACTGCGGATAAAAAAATCCGGAAGTCAAGTGCTCAACTATGGATAAAAATATCCAGAACCCAGTCCTGAACTGCGGATAAAAATATCCGAAATGCAATAGTAAATTACGGATAAAAATGTGCGGAGCTCAATAATGAATTACGGATAAAAATATCCGGTAGGCATGACATAGTACCTTTCTCTGACGATGGTTTCTTCTCCGACTTCAGAAGCTGACGGTGGCGGCTGCTGCTCTGCCTACGATGATGAAGCTCACTGATGGTGAAGGAAACCAAGGGAGACGACGACCGTGGATGACGGTGGATGACGGTGGCTAAGGGTGGCTGCGACTGGCTGCAGCTGCTGCTTCAAGCACAAATGAACAAGAAAAAGAATAGGGTTTGGTGCATGAGGTTGGGTACCTATCACATTTTAAGATTCATTAAGGGTAAATTGGACTTTTCCTATGATTCATTAAGGGTAGATTGGACTTTTCCTATGTGTGATTGGGTGCTAGTTAAAAATGATATGGTGTAGGGAGAATCTGCCCTTTTTGTTTCTTGCTTTTGGGCTTAAGTAAATTGCTAATTGTTTACGTAAACTTTTTCCTATTTTAAATAAATTTATAATTTGGAATGTTCTATAGTCAGTTCTTTATATTCGATGATTTAGAATAATAAATATTAATAAATGCATACTTTTGTCTTATCTTGAAGTGTGTATTTGTAGGATTAAGATAAGTATATGGTAGTGAATCTAATTTAGCACGAAGTAACGAGTTAATTTTAGTATTTGACAACTTTGAGAAAAATACTTTTCGATTTCTTGTGTATTCGACTAGACTTCTTGAATGATTTCGATTATATATTTTGTAAGACGTTCGGTCATGAAATATCTAAAACTAATAACAAAACATAATAATTTTTTTTTTTGAAGTCTGGATCAAAATCAACAATTAAAATTTACAATAGGAATTTTTTTTTGTTTATCCTTTAAGGTGAACATTTTCATGTAATGAGTGATAATTAATAAACTAAAACTAAAGTCAAAGCTTGATGAAGAATCTAGAACAACATCCTTCCACTTTATTTTAATAACTAGATAAATCTTTGTATTAATTTATTATTGAAAAGTCAATTATAGCTAATGCATAACATCTATGTTTATCATTGTTTGCTAAATGTATTCAAAGATATAAATTAAACTTGATTAAAACTAAAATATGAAAAACCACTTATTTTTATATTCCTAAAACATTATAGAAAAAACATTTCATATGAAAAGCATTTGAAGATGAAGTATATTGATTGGTGTAACTTAAGTTTTAATTGTATCATGTCTTGTTGTTTGGTGTAATTCATGTACTTTAAATATCCACTTTAATAATTATAAAAAATATTTTTAAGACAAAAATATATTTGGAGTTTTGATTTACCTTTTGTAAGTCTTACTGTGTCACATTTATTAAGATCTCCTTGTAACTTTTACTCCAATGCAAGGTCTTATTAAAACTCACATTTTAATAATTTTTTATTTAGTTGTTGGTAGAAAAAGATGTTTTTAAGATAAAAAAAATATTTTATTTTCATGACCAAAAATCATATTTCAAATCTAGTATTTTAAATTTTATGTAATGTGTGCTACTCTAATCGAGAGTCTTATAATACCTAAGTCTTAAACTTAATAGAGATGTCCTTATTTAAAGACACAATGTCTCAAAAAATATTGAGGTCTTAATCCTATGACCTTTGTATTGAAAATGCCTCAAACTTTCAAAAACATTTTTTTTCTATTATACTATTTTTGTGTTTATTAAAAAATTTACACATTAATTTATTATATTAAATGGAAAGATGAATGAATAAGATAAGAAATTATGCAACTATTTTGTTAAACTCATCTTTGTTTTAAATCAAATATATTGGCATGACTTGTATCAATAACTCTTTTATTTGTCTTGACTTATTATAGTGATACCTAATATTATAGTTTTTATAAAAAAAAAAAAAAATCAAAGCCAATTGTGGATTTAGAAACATAAATATAAAAATGGAAACTATAATATCATATTTAAACTCAATCTATTGTGATTCATAATTACAAATGACCTTAAAAGGCTTTGAATTTTCAAAGCATGCATGACATAAGCTTGAAGCATATTGTGCATCTGCGATGAGGATGAAGAACATGGATAATATGCATCGATTGGCACCTTCAAACACATTAAAATGAAGACCAAATTCTGCTATAAAACAAGAATTAAGGTAGCTGGCACCATCCCTACTTGCTCCAATAAGTACTACAATACATTGTGCTGCAATAATAAGAGTACTATTACACAAATATATACTTACATGACTTCTTGCAGTTGTGAAAAAAATGATAGTTAAATACAACAGACTCCTACAGTTAGCTTCTACTCCAAAAAAATGTGAAGGCTTTCTATGCAACAATTCATTCTCTCTTTTGTGAAGAGAGTGTTGAAAAAATAGATCAAAATCATGAATCAAGTTTGAACTAGGCATGGAGGGAAGCAACCTTCTGTGTCAACTCATCCAGAGTCTCATCACTGACCTCTTTAGCTGGCTCCTCCTCCTAAACAGGGTCAACATAGATACTAAGATAATTAGTTATTATATTGACTAAATTAGAAATCATCTAATAAACTAAAAAATTTATTGGTATCTAAAGTAGTTTCTATTATTAATAAAAATTAATAAAGCAGTTTCTAAATTGATATCTAACTATCAACTATCAAAGTGACTAATTATTTTCAGTCTCTGAATTTGGTTCTGAATTTGGTTGTTATTTATTGATTTTCTTACCATGAATGTCTTCAAAAAGTAAAACATTGAAAATCAACAAAGAACATTTGAAGGCAGGTGGGTATTCTATATCTTTGGGAGAACAAGAAATCAAAATCAATTGTTGGCCATGAATACTTGGATCAAATATAAAGCATAGTCATTATGAATTGTTTCCTACAGTGTGCAGATAGGAATAGTATGAATCTTAGTCTTTAGTTAAAATCATTCTTAGAGAGAGAGAACAATTTATATTTTGTATTCACTAAGGGCAATGCTTCTATATTTCTATTACTATACATTTTTCAGTCTAATATATATAGTTGTATTGTATTGATCATTAATATGGTATCAGAGTCATTTAGAACCTATCTTAACAAGTGTTTGTTGGACTTATAAGCCAGTTTTATGAGGTTGAGGTAGACTTAAAATCTAATTTTTAATAGATACATATCAGTGAAGAATCAAGAGATATAGGTATTAGATTCAATTTCACACAATGCAAGGACAGCAATTGAAAGGAGAGTTAAGTACCTCTTCAACTTTTTTTTTTTTTCACATCTATACACTTTGAACCACTAATGCTGGCACTCTTCAACAGGCTACGTGCACTGCAGTTTGGCCTGGAGTGTCCGTTTTGTTCATCTGGATTTCCAGAATCTGTCGCATCGATTTCTCCGGTGGTCTTTTCGACATCATCATTTTGATTATTTTCATCCTTGGGAGCAGGAACTCGCTCTCTGGGAAAAGTAAATTGAAATAGTCAATGCATGACTCTTGAGTGATGATATCAGAGACCAAGTTTTGTAGGCATAACTATCCGTGTCATCTAAACCCTAAACCCTAAACCTTAAACTCTTAACAAAGACTTACCTAGGCAAGGAAGCATGGTGCCTCAACAATGGAGTGCCTCGTTCACCTTTGCCAGAGTGCTCCTCAAGATGTGCAAACTGTCGCTTGAATCGATCAACCCCACTTCAACAAGATAACACACAATTACTGAACACAGTTCTGAGATGACATGCATGCCAAATCAGGTGCAAGAATCATCAACAAAAACTAAACATGCAAGTTAAATGTTTTGCTAGTGGAGGCTATAGCTCTTTATAAGAAATTGCACAGAAAAAATCTAACGGAACTTTGGTGCATTGCAACAACAATAAATGTAAGGGATCCTAGCAATGGTCATAAAATCAGGTATCATAAAAACCATACCATAAAAGTTAGCTCAATATTTTCTCTCATTTATCAAAGAACATGCCTAGAGGCAGGACATACATGTCTACTGATCACATCTGCTTTCACATACACATGAAGCCATCACATAATGCATATGCTGTTCAAGCATGGAGGATTGGATTCATCCTAACTACAACGTTCTGTTTTTCAGACCATGAAGCACAATCCATAAAATGTGAAAACCAGACTAATAATCATTAAGGTAGAAGTTTTGGTAAGTACCAGTTTGGTTTAAAGTTGAGGAGAATTGATTTTGATTGAAATGGGGAGATGAAGCATCATGTGTATATTATAAAGCAGGAAAAACTATTTCAATTAGGAACAGTATTAGAAAATTTCCAAGTCAAGACAAGAACTACTCGATATTTAGGGGATAGTTTGTTCAAAAACTATCATATTGACAATTGCTCCACTATACAACCTCTAATTGATGATATAAGAAAAAAGGGTATTTCTGTTGTTTCATACAAAAATTGAAATTTTAGGCAAAGAAACCGGGTTTTATACTTGAACAAGGTTGTCAGTGTATATTTTTTTCTATCAGAAATGTGAAAACCAATAAAGTTAGAGAGATAAAATGGCCTACCTTGGATACATGAAGCTTGTTTGTTCTCCACCAACAAGATATTCTTGGAGCATCTGAGGATGATACTCCAAAATCTGTTCAGTACAAATGTAAAACTCATTATTACAAAGGCACAGAAGAGAACACAATAAATTGTTCAATGAATCAAGCCATTGAAATGTATGGCCATACCTCTCGATAAATCAACTCTCTAACATCATCTTTGGTCAATTTTCTCCTCTCAAACTCAAACTCCAGCTTTGAAATGGGTTGAGTGGACGGTTCACGGTCCACATTTGACAAACCATGGAAATAAGAGTCACTTAGTGCCTGCAATCACAGGCACAACAAAGAAGAAGTAAGGAACTTCAGAAATTATCTGCATAACTATGTTAAAGATGTTCATTTGGTACATTAAACGAAATTTCCTCTTTGGTAGCTATCTAGGTAACTGAAGATCAACCTCTTCAGCTTGTGGACGATCTTTAGGATCAAATGAAAGCAATCTCTCCAGTAAATGAAGACCCACTGGATCTGCATTTGGAAACTTTTTGGTGAATGGAACAGGTTGTTTTTTCCTCATGCTACCAAGGTACCTTCTAGCCTTCTCATTTCGAATCTGTGAAGTTAAGATTAAAAATTACTAACAACAAAATGGTGTTTTAGAACAGGAAAAATAGAAGCTTAGAATTAACATCATTTTTTTTAGAGGTGCAACACGAAGATTTCCTAGGATGTCACCCATCCTAGTACTACTCTCGTCCAAACACACTTAATTGCAGAGTTATGATGGGATCCGGTGCATTAGTGCTGGTAGGATCGCACCTTAACATCATTAACCATTCCAGCATGTTACAAGTTTGCATATTGATGTTATAAAATGTAGAACAGATTTGGATAAACTGACCTTAGAAATGGTTTCAGTAGGAGGAGTACCAAGCAGGTCAGTTATGAGATCCAATTGGTGCACTACATTTTTTCCCGGAAACAATGGCTTCCCAGTGAGCATTTCTGCAAATATGCATCCAATGCTCCAAATATCAATTGCGGGGGTATACTGCAAAAGGCAAGGATATAAAATTACAAAGGTACATCAACAGTATTTTTCAACTTCATATTTTGTACACAAATTCAAATCTTTGCAAAAGGATAATGAAGAAGCAACTAAAACAGAATGACATGTATATATCATATATATATAATAACTGCTATTTTGATATAAACAAATCAACTCTAAACTCAAAAAGTATTTTCATGTGGGAAGCACTATATATGCAGAACAAGCTAATTTTCAAAATTGAAAGGTATAACAAGAGAATTGAACTATACCTGGAGTCATAACATACATGTCACAAACTACAGAAAAAGGGGATGCAAGGTAGAAAGAATACAAGAAGCTTACTTTTGAGAAAAAAGAACCACACAGTTCAGGTGCACGATACCACCGGGTTGCAACATAGTCCTTAATAAGAGTAGGTAAAATTAGTCAGCAAAATGTTTAGAAGGATGATTCTGAAACAGAAATGATAAATTTGATTGCACTTTCCAGCTGAAAATCTTAGAAGGCAGAAGCAGAACAGAAATAATAAGTGCATCAATTTCCTAGAATACTTACTGTCCAGAATATAGCTGATGGAGCCTCATTAAATGAAACTCGAGCAAGTCCAAAATCACATATTTTTAGTTTGCAATCAGCATTAGCTAGAATATTTTTTGGCTTCAAATCACGATGAAACACATTTGCTGTAAGAAAAAAATTGTTTTGGTTTAATATCACTATCTGAAAAACTCAAGAACTTAATTACAGGTATACCTGTGTGTATAAATTTCAGGCCTCTAAGAAGTTGGTACAAGAAAAATTGATAGTGCTCAGGGCTAAGATCATCATTTGCCTTGATCACTTGATGAAGGTCAGATTCCATCAACTCAAACACAACATAGACATCCCTGAACTCTCTTCGTGAGGGAGGAAGCATTATATGCTTGATTTCAACTATATCAGGATGTCGAAGCAAACGAAGGAGTTTGATTTCTCTTAGGATCCTTGTGGCATCCGACACATGCTCAAAAACATCATTGATTTTCTTGATTGCAACTTTTTCCCCAGTGTGAGTGTCAACAGCAGAACACACAACACCATAACTCCCTTTTCCAATCACTTCTATGATGTCATACCTACTTGCCTCTCCATACTCAGTAAAGAACTCTACCTCCCCTGTTCCCTGTTTGATAAATCAGAAACCAGTATTTAGAAACAGCCAAAAAACATGAAAAGATTATTTGAGTACCACAAATTAATGTGATCTTGTCTTTCAACCAACTACAAGCTCAATGGTAATAGATCTAAAACACAGATAGGGAATCATCAAAAAACATAACTTAGATTCCTAACAAGTTAATCTTGATCAGGCTAACTTTTGCCAAATGCTACCTCTTTAGTTTCTAAACTGTTTGATTCATAACCAGAAAAAAGCACCAAATGAAATCAGTTACAATCTATAAAATCAAACCCCTCTAGTACTCTCCTTTTGCATATTCTCAGACAAAACTTAAACCAGATTCTATGTGACATCAAACATAACTCTATGCCATCATGATTTATAAACACAAATTGAAAAAACAAAAATAGACACAAAAACAAGTCAAAAGCAATATAGATAACAATACCCGACACATTAAATAAATGTCAAATAACAAAGCAAAGGAACGAACCAGACAAAAACAAAAATTGAAAAGACGGGTTGGAATAAAATTGAAACTTGAAGAACACCCATTCCTCAATAAAGCTAAACTACACAAAAGGCACGATCTTACAGAACCCACAGAAGAAAAAAAGTATTTTTTGCTTAAAAGGGACCTTTTTGTTACGATCCATGGAAGAAGATTTGAAGTGGGAGCGTTTGGGAACTCTGAGAAGGTAGAAGGAAGATGAGGTTTGAATGGTGGGCAACTGGGGAAGTGAATCTCTCTCACGAGGACATTGTTGTTAACCTTGTTCTTCTGTTGTTCTTTGTTGTTGTGAATGTGAATGTGAGAGTTAATAGAATTGCAACGATGGAAGAAAGGAAGAATGCCATCCACGAAAGAGTGTTGCTCCTACACCATCCATACACACTCACTATTCCTCAATCTGCGCTTGCCCCATTTCTCTCTCTCTCTCTCTCTCACCATTTTCTCTTCTCTCTTTTTTTCTATTTTGGTTTTTTCTGTGTCGTGTTCCTGCTGTTCTGGAATTTTCTGAGCCCCTAAGACTGCGGAAAACATGGCAAGAAAATCTTGATGTGGTCTTTTCGACATCGACATCGACATCTAACTATTATTATTGTTGTCATTACTCTTAAAAAACTCAAATTCTTATCCAAACAAACTGCATGGTTTGGATTCTCTCGTGCCTATCTTTTCCAACTCAATCTCAAATCTCAATCAGAAACAAAAAAATATATAATTAAAAGTAGGATTTTGATAATAAACATTTCCATTTAAGAAAATCAAAGTAAAAATATGATTTTAGACCATTCATTCTTCACAATATTCTTACCTTTTACACTAAGAGGCACTTCTACCAGAAAAAAATAAATAAGAGAATAATAAAAAGAAACACTATATTTCACTTTTTTTCTAAATTCACATGGATAAACTTTAATATATATATATATATAGTTCTTTTATGTTTTTAATAGAATCACACTTAAACTCCTTTAATTTTTAAATGAATGTTTTAGTTCTCTTATATTGTTAATAGAACACATTAATTTTAATAAAATTATACATAAAAATAATAGTAAATTTGATTATATATTTTATAATTATTTTTTTTATAGTGAAACAATATTAAGTATAAGTTTTTATATTTTTTATAAGACAATTTATAATATACAATTTTGAAGTTCTTCTCACATGTTTATGTGGTTTGTTTAGGGTATAAGATCAAAATCTTAAATAAATTGTAATATGAAATAAAAAGTTAAAATGTGAAAAAGCATGATATGTTATATTTAACATTTGATTTTACAAAGTTGATTAATTTGGTGTGGTTAAAAAAATTGTGCAAGTCGGTGGAGAAATTACTAGGCATTAAAAAAGATTAATTAAATATTAATGAATGACGAATTCATTTTAATGGGTATATATAAAAACTAAATTGAAATTTACAAGGTTTTTAATTAGTTCTTTGTAATGTAAAACTATGGACTATGAAGAAAATTCACAACTACACTTTTAATTTTACAAAATACTCACGATCATCACATATTATAATGCAATCATTACCCATCATGTGATAGAAAAAAAG
>Ga0123341_1006832_pt1 | contig 10348 bp, 16 predicted proteins | sample Turbeapinknodule_FD_89959 | JGI IMG/M metagenome (GOLD analysis project Ga0123341, IMG submission 89959) | Root nodule microbial communities of legume samples collected from Mexico - Turtle bean Mexico pink nodule | ecosystem: Host-associated > Plants > Roots > Nodule | place: Mexico: Nepantla...
AAATTAGAGTGCAGGTACAATTCTGTGTATTGCAATTTATTTTATTGCAATTTTGTATTTGCAGAAAAATTACGATTTATTTTATTGCAATTTTGGTCTCCATTTTATTCCTTTGTATGTGATATTGCTCTTTGTTTTTTTTATTATTTTAGTCTTTAATTTTTTAATGAATTTCGTTTTAATTTTGCAATTTTGGGTACCCCTTGGAGTTTTCAGGACAATTAGTTTCATAAATCAGGTACGTCAATTTCATGGTCATGGTTATTAGATGATAAATACACTGGTGACATCTTATTTACTTTCATCACGAAATGTTGAAGGACTACGACCATGTCGATTGTTTGTTTGCTATTACATTTGCAGCCGACCTTCCTGCTCATAGGGTCATAACGGACAACAAAGGAAACGTGCATCATGTTCATTATAATCAAGACTTACACAATCCAAAATTGACTGATGGATGAACGCAATTAAGAAATTTCTATTTGTTGTTGGGTGACCACGACATATTACTTGCATATGTTGGCGCGTCATGTTTCCATCTGACCGTTTTAAGATCAGAGGCTGGGGAAACGACTACGAAGACTTTTAGGCAAGAGCGGGATGAGAAAGCACATGTGTTCGACGATGACTTAGTTCATTACAGGCTAACCCTTTATGCATATTTGTATACCGAAGATTTTTTGGTAATATATGTTCACCTTTTTAAGTCTATTTAAAAGTATATAATTTATAATGGGCAATCGTTTCTATGTGTGTGCAGTTTCTGCAGAATGAAGGTTTTGGGGCCTATGCCCGAGATTCAAATCTGACAAATTTCACACTCTTTGAACTAAAAGCTCCTAAAAGACTTCTAGTATTGACTTCAGAACAATGGGGCGGATCGTGCACCCTTGGACCTGAATGGGATGCCTTCTGTAGGTTAAACGAATTGGAAGAAGGAGACACCATTATTTTTTAGGCACAAAACAACAACCCAAATACGCGTGTCAGAATTCTGGCTTCTCACTAAGGATGTAGTGAAATATTTATTTTTTTGTACTCATTAAATATTATGTGACGTTGCAAACATTTTACTTGTACTAATTCAGAATGTTAAAACAGTTGTTCACTTATTGGTTAAAATAAGTTTGTATTCATTTGTTAACGACTTTAACAAAATATATCTCGTAATCAGAAAATTAGTACTTTTCGCTCAAACAAATCAACTATGATATAAGGGGAAAATTGTCCAACTATGTCACACTCACCCCACGCACTCCAAATTGCAAATTACAAACAATTGGACCAACCATGGACTTGCCAAACCCCCAATATCGCGCACCAACGCACTCACTCAAAAATTGGTTACCCGTGTGTGTGTAAGTGGTTATCTGTGTTACGTTCACAGTCATCAACCCTTGACAGTATGAAGTTTATCTAATGATCCAGGAATCATGACTTTCTCATCAACACCACAACACTCAAATCTCAAAATCACTCCCCACGCACTTCAAATTGCCAATTACAAACAATTGGACCAACCATGGAGTTGCCAAACCCCCAATTTCGCGCACCACCACACTCGCTGAAAAAACTGGTTAACCGTGTGTGTGTAAGTGGTTATCTGTGTTACGTTCACTACCCTAAACCCTTGACAGGATGAAGTTTATCTAATGATCCAAGAATCATGACTTCCTCATCAACACCACAACCCTTAAATCTCATAATCACCCCCCACGCACTCCAAATTGCCAATTACAGAGGAATGGACCAACCATGGAGTTGCCAAACCCCCAATTTCGCGCACCATCGCATTCACTCAAAAAATTGGTTACCCGTGTGTGTGTAAGTGGCTACCTGTGTTACGTTCACTGCCATCAACCCTTGACAGAACGAAGTTTATGCAATGATCCAGGAATCATGACTTCCTCATCAACACCACAACACTCAAATCTCACAATCACCCACCACACACTCCAAATTGCCAATTACAGACAATTGGACAAACCATGGAGTTGCCAAACCCCCAATTTTGTGCACCACCGCACTCACTCAAAAAAAACTGGTTACCCGTGTGTGTGTAAGTGGTTACCTGTGTTACATTCACTGCCTATCAACCCTTGACAGGATGAAGTTTATCCAATGATCCAGGAATCATAACTTCCTCATCAACACCACAACACTCAAATCTCACAATCACCCCCACGCACTCCAAATTGCCATTTACAGACAATTGGACCAACCATGGACTTTCCAAACCCCCAATTTTGCGCACCACCACACTCACTCAAAAAATTGGTTACCTGTGTTACGTTCACTGCCATCAACCCTTGACAGGGCGGAGTTTATCCAATGCTCCAGGAATCATGACTTCCTAATCAACACCACAACACTCAAATCTCAGAATCACTCCCCACGTACTCCAAATTGCCAATTACAAACAGTTGGACAAACCATGGAGTTGCCAAACCCCCAATTTTGCGCACCACCGCAGTCACTCAAAAAACTGCCAAAATACTCATTCTATGTTTTAAATATGTATAATTCTCGAAACAAAATGACAACTCATGTACAAAATCATTTAACAATTACAACTTAAATATTTTAACCTAAACTTGAACTTTGTATCCTATCCTAATAACAAAGCATTGCAGTCTGTCACTTTTTTTGCCCCCTCATGTCGAAATGTGACAACAACTCTTGACGATGGATGTTGTCTTTGTGAAGCACGCATTTGGAAACCAAATCCTGCCGCAAACTTTGAATTTCAACCTGACCAGCCACATCTCCAATTAATGTATATACGCATGCCTTAAAAGTGAAACTGAAACATATATCAATGTAATGAAACTAATACCAACCGAGGTATATTCTGGCATACTACTAGTGTCGTCAAACTTTGGAACTCCGTCCCATAACTCCATATATTTAAGGACCATGACCCACAATCATAACTGAAAAATGTCAACCACAACGACATCACTCAGTACTACAACATAAACATATGTAACCTTAATTACATGGTACTAAAAAATGGATAACTACTCACTTATTTAGCTGTAATGGAACCTTTGGTTGATTAACCTTGAGAGGACCATCCATTCCAACCATACTAAACATATGTTGAAGTCTTTCTGCCTGCCAAAATAAAATAAATTTCAACAAACGCAAAGAACGCATACTATACACAATAAAATGGCAACCCATGTACAAATCAGGTCATATTTTACATTTCACGAACAGTAGACATTTATTTACCAACATACATACAACAGCTTTATCAATTCGTTTGCGTGACCGATCATTGTGTCCAAGGGAATCCAACACAAACAATTCCCTACTGTCACACTTGACCACATAACACCACCAGTGGTTATCATGCCCAGTTGGCACAAAGACCTACGTGTAAACATTACAATGGCCATAATTGATATTAATAAACTTCATAACCATGTATTTCATATGTATATGTTTAAATCTACTACTCACAAAATCAGCATGTGATATATCTTCAAATTCCAGGATGCCATTCTGGTAATAAACTTTGTAATCATTTGCATCCTAAGCCCGCAACTTCGATTTTGGGTTCTTCATTTGCTCGATAATAGTAGTCTGTTAAGAAATGATGCAACATAATTACAACAACACTCTAAATCTATTAATGAAACAACGAATATATTACACATACCGCAAAAAAAGGAGTCAAGCAAAGCCGTTTAACCTTGCTACTTCCACTTCTTCTTTTTTTTCATCGTACATCATTGTACTACATGCAAACAACATAACCTACAAACAATAATGATAACTGAATTATATATCAAACTTTATATGCAAAATGATTACAATAAATTATACCATGTTGTCCAATTTCCCTCTAGGCCTAAGTGAATGGATGTCAGCTTGTGTCAAGATCTGTTTATTCACCTTAACGACGACTCTAGAAAAAAACAAACATCATATTAACAAACCATGATTTTACTCCATAACCAAAAAATTGACACTTTAATATTCACAAACCTATTGTTTTGTCCATGAGAACCATAGGTCAAAGTCCGATAAATAACCTCACAATCAACATCATCATGCGTCTTACCGATATTTCTTGGCGTCGGTCTCCTGTATGATGATGATTCCACATTATGGTCGCCCTGTAGAAGTCTTATTTTCTCTTCAATGGCGCTAATGCGAATGTCATTTTCCTCAGCCTTTTCTTTGCACTTTTGTTTCCATTTTCGTTGTTCAGACAAAATCTTGTCCAAATCAATGGAATTATAGGAAGATTCATCACTTTCAATAAATTATGCTGAGCACTATCCGCCAAAATTTTGTGCTTGAACCACTACATCCAACACCTCTTCTTCCTCTGACAGATCCCAATCCCACACAATCTGGAAAAAAAATCCAATAAACCAAATCAGATAAATGAAAACAACCACTTCAAAACTTGAAAAAAATCAATCACCAATTACTCCATAAAAAAGTTTAAAATACCTCATTCGAAGCAAATGCAACACGAATTTTGCTGGATCAGTCATTTACACGTGGCCATTGAAGAACACGTGGAAAACAATATGTTGGACTCCCATCACCAAGACGTACATGTTGTACTGCCCACAACTGTTATAATGAAAAGCAAATTTTTATTTCATTTATAAAATTAAATAATAAAACAATTTTACACAATGAAAATATGGATAAATCACTTCAACTAACTTGCAGCACAACAACACATCCAACAAGGTATACTCCAGCTGAATTCTTTTGCATGTTCAAAGTTTCAGAAGCACGCCCTAGACTTCTAAGAAGTAACCCGTGGACGGCTTCACCCCAGTTATACATACTCAAGGAATCTAAGTTAACTAACAAACTAAACGGAAAACTAAGGAAAGACCTAGATGTTCGCGAAAAATAGAAAACAACAAACCCAAGCAATATATACAATATACAGAATACATCAACATCTTTTTTTTTCTTATTTTACTATCAGTCAATTTCTTCACAATGCTGGCAATTGTAATGTCCTCACCACCAAATAATTTTTTAACAATGCCCCCTTCATCGTCTTGTAATTCAACATTTATACCACTAATTCCTAATCCCAAAGTAATATATACATCAAAAGGACTAAAAGGCACAAGATGTTGCCTTATTGTAAAATATTGGTCCTCAGCAGACCACCTACTAACCAACTCCTTTAAAATAGTACTTGAAATATTTAATGGTTCTTGTAATCCGACCAACCATTTAAACGGCGTAGTTTCAATCCTCTTACATCGGGCAGAAGATAACATACCATTAATCTCAATCATATGTTTTATACATACCCTGTGTCTCACCCTGATCTGTAATTGCAAAGAATAAACTGATTACTTGCTTTACAAAATAAGAAAAAAACTAAATAAACCTTCTAAGATAAACATACATTAACTTCCTTCACACCATACTCATTTTAGGTTTTAAAAAAAACCTAAAATCGACAAAACAAAAGTCAGCAAATAGAACAAATGCTAGACCGCAAAATGTCCAAATCAACGAAGCACAGCAAAACACAACTAATGAAAGAACATATACTCACGAAGACAATACCAAGACGAACACGAAACCACAACCCCACCAACAGAATCATAGAATAAACCGCAACACACCTCCAAAAAGATCTCACTGTCACAAGAAACACGAAGGGAAACGGAACCAAATACCAACCACACACTCCAAAGTCCAACAAAAAGGAAAAACTGAGAACAATTGAACCTTAAGCACGACCTCGAACAAGAGAGAAGGCAGCGGGATTTAAATTGCCCTAAAAATTCATATATATGCACATATTTACATCGGTTATATGGAAAACACATCTGTAATATGTCGTATGATTAAAAACTACAATATATTACACTGTTTGTGACTACCAACTGATGTAAGCGTATAAGTTAAAATTACAAATACTACATCAGTTGTCACTACCAACCGATGTAGAATGGCCAAAAAAAATTACAAATATTACATCGGTTGAAACAACCAACCGATGTAAAGCACTCGCCGTTGGAAAGTTGCCAAGTCACGCAAAGCTATATCACTCGGCCACGTCTCTGCCACCTCTACGGCGTCAAATGTGTGTCATGTCCAGAGGGTGTCAACATATCGGGAGTCTTAAAACATACATTCTCTTTAGAAAATTCTCTCTCCTTCACTAGAAACTGAACAGTTTGTTCTTCTCCATTTTTGTTCATAGTTCTAACACCATAGTCAGAACACTCAGATTCAAGAAACTCATCGCCAACACTATCAACCAACTAAGCCTCTGATCCTTCTTCTAAACGCGCGTCCCAACAATCTTTCTGAAACTCAAGCATGCCATCAGAGAAGCTCCACTCTTCTTTAAAGGAAACCTGACATAAAGTGTCATTAATTTGCACGGTCTTCGCCAAGTTTACTTCTCCTCCCACCGGAATTTTTAACCGCAACCTTGCATACTCTAATATCTCGAAAGCGTTGCCTCGTCAATCTCAACCAGTGAACCAATTAAAGCCCCTATACGTTCAAAGCAATCTTTCCTCCAAAGGACTAGCGGAATGCCTCTGCACCTAACCCAAACAAATTTTTTGGCAACCACGAAAGAGTTCATTCCAGGGAACAAAAGATTGGAAAATTTTGTCAAACCAATCTTTGTTTTCTTCAAAAGACCTTTTAATAAGGCTTTTCTTCAATCTTTTCCCGAGATATCGTAATCTCACAAAACTGAACCCTCCCAAGAAGAAGCTTTCCTTGGAAGATTGTAAGTTAACTGTTTCAGAAAATCTACCAACAAAACAATTTTCTAGGCACATTGAAGAATCCACCTTGACCCTAACATGAGTCACAACGTCATCAGAATCAGACTATATGTTGCCCACACTCCCACTCGACACGACCTGTGCGAAAGAACGTCGTTTCCAAACTTTTTGAGGTGCAACAGGTCTCTATGTCGCCGGTCTCAGTGAGGGAGCCATAACCTTTTTTCTGGAACTCATTCTTGCTGCACTTAGGTCTGTTAACTCGCATCTTCCATGTTCCTATCCATATTGAATCCAACCTCCTTTCCAAGTCTGTGCATCCCTCACCCGTTGAAATTTGACAAACCCAAACCGTTGATTTCTTGCATTTAATTTTCTAATAATGAAAATGTCTAACACTTTCCCCATATCTGAAAAAAATTTCACAAATCCTTTTTGTTATGATCAGTAGGAAAATTGGTGAAAAAGAACGACGTATCTGCCATGATTCACGCAAACTACGCAAACCTTTGTTGACTACAAAGAGAATTAATGAGAGGTAAGGGTTTGTGTTTACTAAAACACTTAACTTAGGTTATTTATTGCTTATTCAATCCAATTTTCTAAATTCGTTCAATACCAATGAAGTTTTACTCATTCTTTGCTTAAAACTAATGTCAGAATATTGCACATTCTTTTAAAAGTTAGTGGAATGAATTTAAAAGGAATTTCTACACTTTCATAATTGTTTTGTATAAGATGTTTCTTAATTGTTCGTATAAGATTAAATACTTTTAATAGTGTAACCACTTAGTATAGCATATTTAGAATATAACTTGAATACATATAAAATCAGATCTTATCAATAGATTAATAATTAATTACATCATATAAAATTTAACAACTTTAGTAACATTTTATTATATCTCCAATTCAATATAATTTTTTTTATAATAAATCTCATAAGAGAATTATTATACTACTATTTATATATTTTTCTTATTGATATGATATGTAGTATATGGTCTTAATCAGTAGTTGTATATATAAAAGAAGAATTAGTGGTTAAGGTTGCAAAAGCTTATTAGAGATTGTTGGATTTGAAGTGAAAAAAAGAGACATAGTAACAAAGCAAGCTACTGCAGTCCATGAATAGGTCCTTCAACTCAGTGTTCGATGAACTATTAATGAAATAATAATTATCAAATTATACGTAATTATTGTATGCAATATTGTACGATATTGTACCCAATTATATGCAATTAATTTAATAATGATAGAATCCCATGATTAGTGGATCCCTACCTAATTAGATTGTAATTTGGAAAGAGAAAGTCTCCCTACACTAGTATATATTTCCTATACATGAAGTGATGTAAATATACACATAAGAGAATAAAAACTTCTTCTTTCTTCTTACCATCTTCTTACATACAATTTTCTTATATGGTATCAAAGCACCGATCTTGGTGCTTTAACAGCCTCCCCATTTTTATCCGCTAAATAAGAGATCATGTCTGGCACAGAAGGCACCAGTAACGAGTCCGATAGAAACCCCGTACAACGCTTCACCGCTGAGCAAATTCAGCAATTGGCAAAGGCTATTTTCTCACTCAACAATAACGGTAAAAATGACACGTTTGTTAGCGCTGCAGGTCTGCTTGCCCGTAACTCATTTATTAATTATGCTTTTACGAAATCATGGATTTTGGATAGCGGAGCAACCAATCATTTTGCATCTGATTCACAATTTTCCACACACACTTCATCATCATTTATTCCAAATTGTAATTTGGAGAGAGAAAGTCTCCCTACACTAAATTGTTGTGTCGTTTTTACTCCACATGGTTGCGTTTTGCATGACTTGGCTACGGGGAGGATGATTGGCTCAGGTAAACAACACGCAGGCTTATACTACATGTTCCCTCTTCCAAACCAAGCTCAAGCATCTCAAATTTCAACCGACCTTGATTTATGGCACAAGCGCCTCGGACATCCTTCTCTGGCGTGTCTACAACTTGCATCTTCCTTACTACCTATCAATAAAAACCTCATTCTCATTCATAATAATTGTAGTATTTGTCCCAAAGCTAAACAGACAAGGTTACCCTTTCCTTTAAGCACAATAAAATCTCATTCTCCATTTAATATATTGCATTGTGACATTTGGGGTCCTCACAAAACCCTAACTCATTTTGGAAAATGTTTTTTTCTCATTATAGTCGATGATTATACTAGATGTACTTGGTTATTTCTTATGAATCACAAGTCTGAAACCCAACATCTCTTAGAATCATTCATTATTTTTGCACAAAATCAATTTCAGGCATCTATTAAAACCATCAGCGTTGACAACAGATTAGAATTTATTTCTATGCGTAATTTTTTTCTCAAAAAAGGTATTGAATGTCAACGCATTTGTGTCTACACTCCTCAACAAAATGGAGTAGTAGAACGCAAACATAGACACATTTTAAACACAACACGAGCCCTCCTATTTCAGTCTCATTTACCATTAGAATTTTGGGGGAATGCGTTTTAACTGCCACATATATCATTAATCGCTTGCCAACACCTTTACTAAAAAATAAATCACCTTTTGAGATGTTATATAATCGCCCACCTTCACTCTCTCACTTAAAAACTTTTGGTTGCCTCTGTTATGCAACTATTGTTTCACCTAAGCAAAAATTTGATCCGCGCGCTCGACAGTACATCTTCATTGGTTATCCTCTCAATCAAAAAGCATATAAATTATTTGATATAGATGCATACACTTTTTTTACAAGTCGGGATGTCATCTTCCATGAAAGTGTTTTCCCATTCTGCCAACAGTCCCAGACGCAATCCTCATCTCCATTACAAGTTATTTTTCCCATTATTGACATTGACTTACCCACTCCTGTCTAACATTCAATCGATCAACCTTCTTCTCCTACTCATCACAATGCACCTGAACCTCCATCAAATCAACCTTCTTCTCCTACTTGTCACAATGCACCTGAACCTCCTTCAAACCAACCTTCTTCTCCTACTCGTCATAATGCACCTAAACCTCCAGCAGACCAACCTTCTTCTCCCACGCCAAGAAGTATAGCACCCATTACCAAACCTTCTCCAACCGACCTTCCTGTTCGACGATCCAGTCGCACATCAACCCCATCTTCCTGGCTTCAAGACTACGTAACGAGATCCCAAGCCAATCATTTGACCACTGCTCAAGACCGGCCGAATGGAACCAGCTATCCTATGCATAATTTTCTTTCTAATTCACGATTTTCTTCTACACATAGTGCATATCTTGCTAAAATCACATCCACCAAAGAACCTCACACTTATGCTCAAGCTATCCTTGATCCAAATTGGCAAAAAGCAATGGACGAAGAGCTTACCGCCTTGCAGCTAAATCAAACGTGGACCTTGACACCATTACCGCTTGGCAGAAACCCATCGGATGCAAATGGGTCTATAAAATAAATTACAACTCTAATGGCAGCGTCGACAGATATAAGGCGCGCCTTGTCGCAAAGGGGTACACTCAGATTGAAGGTGTCGACTATTCTGAAACTTTTTCACCAACAGCAAAATTAACAACTTTGAGGTGTCTCCTCACCATT
>Ga0123341_1006837_pt1 | contig 10346 bp, 11 predicted proteins | sample Turbeapinknodule_FD_89959 | JGI IMG/M metagenome (GOLD analysis project Ga0123341, IMG submission 89959) | Root nodule microbial communities of legume samples collected from Mexico - Turtle bean Mexico pink nodule | ecosystem: Host-associated > Plants > Roots > Nodule | place: Mexico: Nepantla...
GACTTCTTTATCTTTAGGCTTGATCTTCTCTTTGACTTCTTTTAATTTATGAGAAGACTAGAAGGAAGAACTTCAAATGTGTAGGTGAAAATCCTCTTCCTTCATTAATAAAATCCTCTCCTATTGGATATCCATCAATAGAACCACAAAAGAACTGTGAAATCCTCTCAAAATGCATAAAGAACCACCTAGAAAACCTTTAACAAGTTCAAATGGGTATTAAGTCCCTTGGTATGTTAGATGCTTGGGGTTGCGAAAAAAAGGAAGAAGGTGAAAAATTGTTTGAAATTTTAGAGTTTTATTTTTTTACTAAAGGACAAAATCGTATTTTCATATTTATTATGGAGTGTCACAAAAACATGTGGAGATGTAGGAAGAAGCAGCCTTAAGTCCACGAGGTATAATTAATTCCATAAGAATATAACTAGGTCCATAAGGGATGCTTCTTCCTACACCCCCATAAGTTCTTGTATCACCCCATAAATTTTGTAACTCCAAAACTACCCCTATGTAAAAAAGTTAAAAAAAATACATTATGGATTACATAATCCATAAGCTAATCCTAGATCTAGGAAAAGCTTCCATATTATGTAAACTGGAATGTGTTTTTTTCAAAAAAATGAATTCAAGATTACATAATTGTGTTGAACCAAGTGGTGTTCAAGCTTTGAAGAATCCAAAACCCTTTGAAGAATGTTGAAGGCTAGGTTGTGCTTGCTGTTGCTGAGCTGTCTTAGATAGGATCTGGGGTAGATTGTATATGTAATCCACTCTTGATTGAATCCAAAGCATAGGCACTCTCAATCTTTTTAAAAGAAAAGTGTTTTTCAAGCTAAGTGAAAAACAACCTGTTGTTTTGTCGAAACAACCGATTGTTTTATACTTAAGGTGTTTTTAGAAAATGTTGAAAACTGTTTTTATGGTTGCTTGCTGTCAAAACCAAAACAACCGATTGTTTGTTTTGGTACCATAACAGAAAAATGGTTTGTGCTTTGACTGAGCATTAAATGATTTTCTAACTGTTTACATTCCAATTTTTAATGCTTTGACCAATCTTTAAATGTAATTAATAGTTTTTTAAGATTTTATAACAAACAACATCTTTGATATATACAGAAAAACATATTTGAGTTTTTCACAGATTTTGAGATTTTGAAAGAGTTGAGATTGCTTAGAGATTGAAACAACCGATTGTTTTTCTGGTGCTGTGCTTTTTGCTTTGTGTTTTGGCAAAATGAATTCCTTATTAATTGTTTTTTGAAGTAATTTCATTCTTGGCTTAAAAATCTCCGAAAACCCTCTTTAAACAATTCACCCCCTCTAGTTTAAAGCCATACTATTCTAACAAATTGTGCAATTACATTTGTCCTTCAGTTAAAAAAAATAAATAAACCCTAAAACCCCACCTAGGTTTTTGATGTAAACCAAGGAGAGAGGACACTTGAGGTCCAAGCTCAACAAACTCAAGCCCAATCTGAGGTCCAAGCCCAACCTATGGTTACATCTTCCACCATGCCTCAAAGAATTACTAGAAGTAAGGCACTAGCATTAGGATATGAGCATCAATTGATGTCTCTTTTTGTAATATCTTTAGAATAGATTTAAAATAGAACATATAAGGGAAGTATGAAAAGGAGTATAGGACTTATGAGAAAGTAATAGAAAAGTCACACATTTTAGAGAGTTTGAGACTTGTTTGGGGCGGCATTTCTAAATGCCTTTTCTTTTGCTCCTTCTCACTTTTGCCTTTTGAATGACCAACCCTCTACACTATATATAGAGGTGTTTGGCTCTTGTAAAGACACATTGAATTTTGAAGTAAAGGTACTCTTCTCAAATTGAGTGAGATTTTGTGAGACTTGTTCTCCTTCTCCTAGTCTTATCTTGTGAGTCTTTGAGAGCTCTCAAATGGCGACATTCTTCACTCATCTTGGAGTCCATTCACCTTCCAAGTGGCGTGAATCACTTCCCTTGCTTCAACCACATAAGTGTTTTGTCCTTTCATCTTTTTCTTCCATTTCCATTCCATATCAAATTCTAAACACATGTCTTGTTCATTTGTTCTTGATTTCAATCGGTAGATTCTTGTTATTTCTTGATTCTAATCGGTTGAATGTGTTTGTTGGATGTTTTGTTTGGTTCATATGTTTCCTTTCTTGATTCTAATAGGTTGAATGTGTTTGTTGAATGTTTTGTTCGGTTCATATGCTTCCTTTCATGATTCTAATCGGTTCATTATCTTGTTGCTATTTCAATCAGTTAGTTTTGTTTTGTTCTTGTGTTCATAATTGCTTAAGAATTTTGATCCTAATTCTAAAAAGTGTCAACTAATGATTCATCTCCTAATCAACTCACATAAGTTTTTCAACCTACTTCTTCTTCTGGTTTCTTTCATGGTGCACCCCTTCCATCACAGCACCCCAAGGCATCTCCAGAATGCGATTTTCACCGGTTGAAGTTTTTTTGGTGGTTGTATACATAGTTTGGGAGCATTTTATAGTGCGTTTTTTGATTGTGTGGTAGAACAAGTTAGTTTTTCATATGTATTTCACTCTCCTCTTGCACTATCTACACAAAAAGTGCATTTATCTACATTAGTAAACAAATTATTTTTCCTAACCACTAAAAGAACCTCACTAAGGCGACGTAGGTGAGAATTTAGGCTTTGACTATATACTCATATATCATCAAAATAAACTACTAGTTATTTACCTACGTAATCCCTAAGGAAATTATTCTTAAGCCTCATGAAAGTGCCAAGTGCATTAGTGAGTCCAAAAGGCATCACTAACCACTTTTATAGTCCAAATTTGGTCTTAAAAGCAGTTTTCCACTCATCACCTTCTTTGATTCTTATTTGGTGATATCTACTTTTATGTTCGATCTTGGAAGTCATCAAGTATATCATCAAGTCTAGGAATTGGATGCCTATATTTGATGGTGATGTTATTGATGGCTTTATAACCACAACACTTTCTCCATTTGCCATCTTTCTTAGGCACCAACAGAACAAGGACTCAGACTCTTTTGAACCGAACCCTTCTCCAACAATTCATGAACTTGTGATTCTATCTCCTTAGTCTCATCGGGATCAGTTCTGTAAGACAGTTTATTTGGTAGACTAGCTCCCAGAACCAAATTTATTTGGTGTTCTATACCCCTAAAAGGTGGAAGTCCAATGGGTCCTTCCTTAGGGAATACATCACTAAATTCTTTTAAAAGCTTTTTGACTTGAGGAGGTAGATCACTAACTTCAGCAAGTGTGGTAGTGCATTTAAGTGCTCCTTTACACAGAAGGAGGCTTGAAGGTTGTTCAGATAGAAGTATCTTTTTAACTTTATTATTTTTTTTCAAATTTTTCTTCCATCTGAATGACCTTGTGGGAAATTACACTTTTCTCCCACGCCTCAACATCCTAAGGACTTTCTCTTGATTTTCTAAGGACCTAAGGAACATTCCCACTGGACACGAACTTAACCAAGTGGTTAAGTAAGTGTGAATGTTCACTTCACATAGGCAAAGATGAAAAACAAGATATAGTGAGGATGAGATGCAATTGCAGAATTGAAATGGGCACAAGGTAAACATCAATGGTATATGGCTTCCCAAATGATGCACCATACTCATGATTATGAGTGAAACCCAAGAGCAACAAATAAGAGAACTAAGAGACAAAAACATAAAACGGAATGGAGAAAATGGAATGAGAAAACTTATGGTGGTGGGTGAGAAATGTCACGCCACTTGGAGGGTGGTTTTGCTCCAAGATGAGTGTGTTGGCCACCACTTGAGAGCTTCCCAAAACACTCAAGATAAGAACTCAAACCTAAGAGGACATAAGCCTCACTAAGAGCTCACACAATTTGTGTAGAGTTTCTTCACTTCATTCAAGTTGAACTCATAAAATACAATGAGGTAGACCTCTTATTTATAGGTGAAGGAGCCTTGCAGAACAAGCATGAAGGGTAGGATGGGAAACACTAAAAATAGGGGTAGGCTTAGGGTTTGACTAAGTCAAACCCGCACCCTAGGCTTATTCTTCTAGAAACTAGGTCAAAATCCCTTCCTAAAGGGCTAGGAACTGGCTAAAATGATAACTACACCCCTTATTATGCTAAAGGCACCTTATTCCAGCCTATCTTTGCTATTTGGACCGCTAAAGAGAGCCTAAATTATTTACAACTTATTTGTATCTTATAAGAAGACCAAAAGGAAGAATAATTGGTGTGTTGGTTTATGCTCAACTCTTTTGGTGAGGTCCATGTGATCCTTGGTAGGGTTATGAATTGTTCACTGAGATAACTGTTCATCATGTGCTTTTGTCTTTTTCTTCCTTGGTCATCTTCATAGCTACTTGGGTTGTATCATGCCCCCCAAGTTTGAGAGAATTCGACCTCGAATTTAGAACTCCTGTAGATAACATAGTTTGTTTGTTCACATATAAGATAATGCAAGGATTGGGATGTGAACTCAACTTATGTTCCTTAAGTGTTGGGAGTGCATAAGATGGGTTCTATATACAGACCAAGTTTGAAAAGAATGTTTGGGAATGATAAATCTTTGTGATGAAAATCCTCTTAAAAGATGGAAACCTTTAGGAGGTGTTTGAAAATCATTCCTAAAATTCTTTAAGAAAGATGGTAAGTAAGTAGAAACCTTTGGTAATGAAAAAAAGAAGGAAGAAGTATACCATGAAGGCGCAGTTATTTTTGTGAGGTCTAACAAGATGAGACCCTTTTTACTTTCCTCGGTTTTTTCATTTTCTCTTTTTGTTTTTATTTGTATTTGTTCTTTAGTTGCCAACTTGGTGCTTTTAGTTGGACAGTTGGCAGTGCCCAAAACCTAAACATTTAAAACATTTCATATTGAGGGTTTTGGTTGGTGACTTAGTGGTAGAGGTAGAAAGATGGTCTTTAGAAACCTTTTGGTGAGTAGTGATTTATTTAGAAACCATCATTAGGAGTATTTTTGAAAGTTGTTTTCTTTGAAATTTGTGATTCCACCTTGATGGCTAGGTGAACCAACTTCTTTAAAGAAGAATACTGATAAATTTCTACAACATCTTGAATTTCTCTCCTTAAACCACTCACAAATTGAGTTATCTTTGACTCTTCACTATCATGCATATTTATCTTATTTAAAGTTGTTTCTAGATCTTTAAAATATTCGTCTACCGTCCTAGATCCTTGATGAAGCCGTTGGAGCTTCAACAAGATTTCCTTCCTATAAGGAGGAGGAACAAACCGCGCGCATACATGCTTTCAAATCATACCAATAGATCACGACTGTCCTCTTGTTTATCCCAATGTCCATTACAGTTTGTTGCCACCATTGGATGGCATAATATAAAAAACTAGGGAAGCTAACCTAACCTTTTGGTCCTCGATGACCTTATACACATTAAAGAGATGTTCGACTTTAGCTTCCCATTCTAAATACAAAGTAGGGTCATTAGACCCACTAAAACTAGGTAACTTTACAAAATAAAAAGAATGTTGTGGTTGTTGTAGGTGTTGAAGATTCCGGTTTGCAAAATTGTGTACTTGCCAATCATGTTCTTGACTCCCATAGTGCATGGAATGTCTAGTTGTTCTTGGCGGCTCTCATGTCCTTTCTTGAGTTTTTCTTGCTTGAGCTTCTTTTAGTCTTTGCAATCTTTTCGCAAGTTGGCTTATTTCCTCCTCTTTGTGGACCATTCGCTTCTTGACCTCCACAAGTTCTCCCAAAAGGTGGGCTTTATGATATGATTGGGGTTTTGAAATTGGCACAAGGTAAACATTAATGGTGGACATGGCCTCCCAAATGATGCACCATACTCATGGGCATCTTCAAGCTCTCCCAAAAGACGTGCCTTTTGAGGAGATTGTGTTTTAGAAGATTTCCCTGAAGATAGATGATACATAATTTACAAGTTAGCAAACAATTAGTGAAATAAAAGTTAGAAAACACTTTCTCAAGTTTGCATCACTTTTGGTGAAAATAAATCAAGAGGAGAACACTCAAAACACTCAAAAAGAATTTGATCCTCTCAAAAAGGTCTATCTTAGTGTTGAAAAAATTTCTCAACTGAAAGATGACAAAGCCAAACACACTTGATCTCAAAGAACCACAAAAAAACTTAAGAAATTTGAAAAGACAAACAAGAAAAGCTTAAAACACAAGAAAGCTAAACCAAATTTTGGGAAAAAAGTTATGACAAAACTTGGAAAGGAAGACAAACAAGAAAAAGGCACACAAAAAGACTCTAAGATACTTACTAAACTTTTAACAATGAAACTTTCTTTAGAAATTGTCAAAGCACAAGGATAAAAATTCCACAATGTTGAAATCAATTTGCCAATCAAAATGAACCCACTATTTTGAAACGTTGTTATTTTGAAAAGGTTGGAACCAATAGACTTGCGCAACTTCTCTTACTTTTTTTATACTTGTGTTTGGATTATGGAAATGAAATGTCCATAGTTTTGATCATGCATATTTTCATAGACCTCCAAATATCACAAAAAGTTTGAGATTCAAATTAATTGATCACTTGAAATATTTTGTTTGGAACTTAAATCTACTTCCACTAAAACAAACTCCAATTACTTTTAAACTTTCACAAATAAAAGCAAAGTAAGTAGAATCAAAATATAAGGACTCCTAGAACACTAAAGAACATATGACTCAAGGCAAAAGAGACAAGAACAATAAAAGACATAAAAGAACATTAAAAAAGTGAACAAAGGTAATGAATAACAATAATGCCGAATTGAAAAGCAAGAAAGTAAAGGGCTGAAATTGAAGGTGCTTGAATGTAAAGACAAGAAAATAAAGGTGATGGAATGAAAAGACAAGAAATTAAAGGTGCTTGAATGTAAAGACAATAAATTAAAGGTGCAAGAAAAGTAAAGTGCCAAATCAACTGAAAGCAAATTAAACTCAAGAATCTAAGCTCTGATAACCACATGATGTGAGTTGATTTTTACATGTTTTCATTTATGGTGACACTTTCACATAAGGTTGAGATTTTAGAAATTTATGATGAGGACCTAAGGAAGATTCCCACTGGACATGAACTTAACCAAGTGGTTAAGTAAGTGTGAAGGTTCATTCCATAGAGGAAAAAATGAAAAACAAGATATAGTGAGGATGAGATGCAATTGCGGAATTAAAATGGGCACAAGGTAAACATCAATGGTAGACATGGCCTCCCAAATGATTCACCATACTCATGATTATGAGTGAAATCCAAGAGCAACAAATAAGAGAACTATGAGACAAAAACATAAAATGGAATGAGAAAACTTATGGTGGTGGGTGAGAAATGTCACGCCACTTGGAAGATGGTTTTGCTCCAAGATGAGTGTGTTAGCCGCCACTTGAGAGCTTCCCAAAACACTCAAGATAAGACCTCAAACCTAAGGGGACACAAGCCTCACTAAGAGCTCACACAATTTGTGCAGAGTTTCTTCACTTCATTCAAATTGAACTCATAAAATACAATGAGGTAGGCCTCCTATTTATAGGTGAATGAACCTTGGAGAAAAAACATGAAGGTAGGATGAGAAACACTAAAAAAGGGTCAGCCTTATCAAACCCTCACCCTAGGCTTGTCTTTCTAGAAACTAGGTCAAAGTCCTTTCCTAAAGGGCTAGGAACAAGCTAAAATGCTAACTATACCCCCTATTATGCTAAAGGCTCCTTATTTTAGCCTATCTTTTGTATTTGGACCCCTAATGAGAGCCCAAATTATTTACAACATATTTGTATCTTATAAGAAGACCAAAAGGAAGAATATTTGGTGTGTTGGTTTATGCTCAGCTCCTTTTGTGAGGTCCATCTGATCCTTGGTAGGATTATGAATTGTTCGCTAAGATGATTGTTCATCATGTGCTTTGTCTTTTTGTTCCTTGGTCATCTTTATAGCTACTTGGGTTGTATCACTACATCACATAAAATTTCATCTTTATAGTTCCCCACATAAAGACTAACTTTTATCCGCTTATCTATTGAACTTAAAGCTTTGATGTCTCCAAATCCATGAAGATTGCTTGAAGGCTGGGTTGCTGATTATGGGCATGGGTTCTGGGTAGATTAGAATTTTTTAACCCACTCTTAGCTTAATCCAAAACTGGATCAATCAAGTTCTTTCAAAAGAAAAGTGTTTTTCAAAGTAGTGAAAAACAACCTGTTGATTTATCGTTTCAATTGGTTATTTTACACTTATTGGTTTTGAAAAAGCTAAAATTGACTGACCTCATAGTCAAGGCCAATTCCATTGGTTGAATTGAGTTTTCAATTCATTGTTTTTTTTTAAATGTGAATAGAATTTGTTAAGTCTGGTAAATCTGTTTTCCATGATTCTAAATTGTTTTGGCCTTTGATTAAAAGTCTTTGTACCGACCAGGTCATCGGGTGTGATGACGTGTCTAGCACGTGACTATGTGGGGCGTGCTCAGCAGAACACGTGGACAAGAGAAAGATGAACGGTTCATAAGTGAGCATAGTCGCTGATTCGTGGAACCGGCGTTCTATAGTAAACATGGTCGGTTGTCGCCGGGGTTGTGTGTCATCGAACAGGTTGGCTTTCGTGGAACGTCAAGTTGGCTTTCGTGGAACTCATAGGCGATGATGGAGGAGGTGGCCAAAGTCACGTTAAAGGAGGCAACTCCTTTCCAGAAATTGCATAAGTCTTTGTTGAGCTCCCCCATCTTCTCTGGTCCCCTAGCCCTCCTCAAGCTAGCCTATTTCTTCCCCTTGTTCACCCAATACAAGGGAAATCCGTCGAGGAGGGTGGGGTCTTGATCGCTGCAGCAGACGCGCACGAATTTCCCTTTCCAGTCTTTATAGGATTGCTGGAAGATGGAGTTGATGGACCTCCCAGCAACCCCATTGAGGCTGACCCATAGGCGATCACCCGGGTTCTTGGCCTCGAACAGGTAAAGGAAAACATCCACCGAAGCCGGATACCCTAAGTGCGCACAAATGATTTGGTACGCCCTGACGAACGCCCAACTGTTGGGATGAAGCTGGGCGGGGGCTATGTCAAGCTCCGTCAGAAGCTCCCTCTCAAAGCGAGTGAAGGGGAAGCGGAGCTTGACCTTTTTGAACATTGTGGCGTAGACAAAGCAAAAGGGTTCGTCGTCGCTTCCCTGGTTGTCAGTGCAGATGGGTTCTTCGGGAGGTCAAGGGCGAACGAACACCTTGTCGTCGTGTTCTTTGCTGAAAGAAAGGTGAGCTGGATCACCTCTCTCGAGGCGGAGGACATCGACGTCAGTATTGATGGAGGAGGTCTCACCCAGCAAAGCTGAAGAGGCCCAAGGGTACAATTGCTTATAGTTTGGGAGGGTCCTCACAACCGTGCTGGTGTGAGGTGGGTTTGGCTGCGGTTGGCTGGGTCGAGAAGACGCAGGCCTCACGACCTGGCTCGAAGGGACGTTAGGATCCCTTGGTGGGTCGCGGGAGGAGGAGGGGTTGGCCCTACGAGTTTTCGTCGGAGGGTTTTGAGAAGATGGAGAAGGGTTTGGTGTAACTTTGGAGCGAGCCATCAGAAGAGCTGCAAAGAAAATGAAAAGGGAAGAGATGAGAGTTTGAAAGCAGAGGGACCCAACAGAAAAGAAGAATACAGAGAGTTCAAGCGGGGCTCGCAGAGAAAGGGTTAGAAACCCTAAGCGTAGAAAAAAGCGAAGCAAAAAAAACATCCCACAACGTATGCTCCAGACAGTCAATGGATGATGCAAACCGATTAAAATGCAGCAAATATCAGTGGGAGTGAGAAAAAGGTTACCTTTTGATGATCAGAAGAGCGTTCGGTAAAGGATGTTTGAAGGAGTCGAAGCGTTCGCTGAAGCGTTTCAAGAGTTTGGAGTGAGGAAGAAGATAATGAAACAGTGAAGTGGCGCGAAGTGTTTAAGAGTTTCGAAGAGTTTCGAACGTTGCGAGAAGTGCAAACGATAACGAATGATGGTCGTTGATAAGTCCACGCGTCGAATGATCGAAGGGGTTGGTGAAGTGTCAAATCTGTGAACAGTATGAGCGCCAACGCGCACGGCCAAGTAGGTCGCCGGAAATTCAACCCTTTAGTCTTTTCGCTGAACAAGTCGCAGCTCAAGACTGGGGGGCTTGTGTACCTACCAGGTCATCGGGTCTGATGACATGTCTAGCATGTGACTATGTGGGGCGTGCTCAGCAGAACACGTGGACAAGAGAAAGATGAACAGTTCAGAAGTGAGCATAGTCGTCGATTCGTGGAACCGGCGTTCTATAGTAAACATGGTCGGTTGTCGCCGGGGTTGTGTGTCATCGACGTAGTAGATAATGGAAGATCAGGTGGTCTGACATCGCCACAAGGAGCACATCGCCGA